>MTBK01084275.1_pt1 | contig 46404 bp, 39 predicted proteins | sample 1535981 | NCBI WGS metagenome assembly MTBK01 (sample SAMN06109225, study PRJNA356200) | anaerobic digester metagenome | isolation source: biogas reactors fed with pig manure or primary and secondary sludge | place: Spain | collected 2016-06-30
GAATTCTTTTTAGTAGAAGAATTGGGAGCCATAGGTAAGAAAATACATGCCGGACGTTCCCGTAACGACCAGGTACTTACAGCTATTCATTTGTACATCAAAGATGTATGCAAAAACTTGAACGAGAAAATCCACACCCTTTTTACAGAGCTGCAAAAAAAGAGCAAAACATACGCAGACGTACTCATGCCGGGATACACACATGCGCGTCCGGCCATGCCTTCTTCTTTTGCTCTGTGGCTTGGAGCTTATGCCGAGTTGTTGGTTGACGATGTCTATCAATTGCACGCGGTTTGGCACCTGTGCAATCAAAACCCTTTGGGATCGGCTGCCGGTTACGGGAACTCTTTCCCCCTGGACAGAGAGGCTACTACACACATCCTTGGCTTTGGCACCTTAAAATACAACAGCATAGCCGCTCAGATGAGTCGCGGCAGAACAGAGCGATCCCTGGCTTACGCCATGGCCATGATGGCCGGGACGCTCAACAGGCTGGCTTCTGATTGTTGTTTGTTCTCCGGACCCGATTACCGTTTCTTTGATTTTCCGGAAGCTTTGACTACCGGCAGCAGCATTATGCCGCATAAAAAAAACCCAGACGTTTGGGAACTCATCAGAGCTCATACAAACGCCATACAAGGGGTACCGGGGCAGATTACGCTCCTTTGTACCAACCTTACGCATGGATACCACAGAGATTACCAGCTGCTGAAAGACCTGTTGTTTCCGGCTGTTGATCGTTTGATGGATTGTTTTGATATGGCTTTGGTTATGATACGCCATATACAGGTAAATCGCCATCTTTTTGAATCGGACAAATACGACCAAATCTTTACCGTAGAAGAGGTAAACAGACTGGTTATGAGCGGTATGCCGTTCAGAGATGCGTACCACAAAGTGGCTCAATCACTAAAAGAAGGTACCTATACGGCTTGCAAAACGATAACTCATACGCATTCCGGCAGCATAGGAAATTTGGAGTGGGATAAAATCGACAAAAAAATGGAAGCGGCACAAGCGCTTTTTTTATAACTTTGTCTGTATGACCTGGCGAAAAATATGCGCATTCGTTGCTACAAAGATCATGGGCTGGACGTTGGTCGGAAAACCTGTTCCGGAGCCCAAATGCATTATTCTGGGAGCTCCACACACGTCTATGTGGGATTTTATCATCTCTTATCTGTATTATACGGCTATTGGAGGAAAGGCGGGGATTTTCATAAAAAGTGAAATCTTTAAATGGCCGCTCAAACCCATCTTGATCCGGGCTGGCGGTATTCCCGTAAACAGAGGCAAAGGTGCTTCCTTTACCAAGCATATGATTGATGCCGTTCGCAAAGAAGAACGTGTCCACCTGGCCATTGCACCGGAAGGTACTCGACAAGCCACAAAGAAATGGAAAGCAGGGTTTCACACATTGGCCAAAACCTTGAACATCCCCGTATATATTGGGTATTTCGATTGGGGTAGAAAAGAAATAGGCATAGGACCACGCATAGAAATTACTGAGAACGCTCAGGAAGACATCAAGAAGATAAAGCAGTGGTACAGAGACAAAGGGGTCGTGGGGAAACACCCGGAACGCTTTGACCCCTTCTAGTTGTGCTCAATACTCTTTTTAAGCAAAGATAATCTGTTCTCCGTCGCTCTCTACACGTACCGGTTTTTCAGTATCAACAGAACCTTCCAAAATTTTCTCTGCCAAAGGATTGATTACTTCTCTTTGCAACAGTCTTTTCAACGGTCTGGCACCGTAAGCCGGCTCGTATCCTTTTTCCTGCAAATAATCCAGTGCCTTCTCTGTAACCTCCAGAGATATCCCTTTGGGGGTAAGCAAATCGTTGATTAGACTTATTTGTAAGGATAAAATCTCCCGGACATGTTCAGGTGCTAAGGCATGGAACATGATGATTTCGTCTATCCTGTTTAGAAACTCTGGACGGATGGTTTTTCTAAGCAGGTCCATGACCTGTTCTTTTGTATGCTCAAATACTTCCTCACTTTGCATGCCTTCCAGCAGGCTTTCCTGTATCAAGTGCGATCCCATGTTGGAGGTCATGATCAAGAGGGTGTTTTTAAAATCGGCCACGCGGCCTTTGTTGTCCGTAAGCCTTCCGTCATCCAATACCTGCAACAGGATATTAAACACATCGGGGTGTGCTTTTTCTACCTCGTCCAGTAAAATCACAGAATAAGGTTTCCTCCGCACTGCTTCTGTCAGCTGACCGCCTTCGTCATACCCTACGTATCCCGGAGGCGCTCCTACCAATCGGCTTACCGAGTGGCGTTCCTGGTATTCGCTCATGTCTATGCGCGTAATCAAGTGCTCGTCATCAAACAAAAACTCGGCAAGTGCCTTGGCCAATTCTGTTTTTCCTACTCCCGTTGTTCCCAGGAACAAGAACGAACCTATCGGTTTTTTGGGATCCTGGAGCCCTGCCCTGCTTCGTCTGACCGCGTTAGCCACGGCTGTAATGGCCTCGTCTTGACCTATGACGCGTTTGTGCAGTTCGTCTTCCAGGTGCAAGAGCTTTTCCTTTTCCGCCGTAAGCATGCGTTGCACGGGAATACCTGTCCATCGCGATACCACCTCGGCAATATCCTCTTCGTAAACAGATTCTCTGATCAGCGCTTGTGTGAAATTGTCCTTTTTGGTGTTCAGCTCTTCTACCTCATTTTCCAACGCTACAAGGCGTCCATATCGGATCTCAGCTACTTTTCCGTAATCACCGCGTCGTTCGGCTTCTGCTGCGGCAAAGCGCAAGTCTTCCATTTGTTTTTTCTTGAGCTGGATTTCTTCCAGAACCTGCTTTTCTTCCTGCCATTTGGCGCGTTGGATGTCGCATTGAGAAGACAGTTCCTGTATCTCTTTGCCCAACACCTCCAATTTTTCTTTGTTGTCCTCACGTTTTATGGCTTCCCGTTCAATTTCCAATTGCCGGATTTTGCGATCCAGTTCATCTATACACTCCGGAACGGAATTCATTTCTATCCTCAACCGAGCCGCTGCTTCGTCTATTAAATCAATGGCTTTATCAGGCAGAAACCGCGATGTGATATAACGGTGGGAAAGTTCTACAGCCGCAATAAGGGCATCGTCTTTTATTTCTACTTTGTGATGCTGCTCGTAGCGCTCTTTCAATCCGCGCAAAATGGATATAGCTTCTGCAGGTGAAGGTTCGTCAACCATCACTATTTGAAAACGCCTTTCCAGTGCTTTGTCCTGCTCAAAATATTTTTGGTACTCGCCCAACGTGGTGGACCCTACTGCACGCAATTCTCCACGAGCCAAGGCCGGTTTTAGAATATTGGCGGCATCCATGGCCCCTTCCCCCTTACCGGCTCCTACCAACGTATGGATTTCGTCAATAAAGAGGACTACATCTCCATCGCTGTCAATGACCTCTTTCACAACGGCTTTCAATCTTTCCTCGAATTCCCCTTTGTATTTGGCACCGGCAATAAGGGCACCCATATCTAACGAGTAAATTTGTTTGCTTTTCAGCATATCGGGCACATCTCCCGTTACAATACGCTGGGCAATACCTTCTGCAATGGCCGTTTTACCCACACCCGGTTCTCCCACCAAAATGGGGTTGTTTTTCGTCCTACGGCTTAAAATCTGTAAGACTCTGCGAATTTCGTCGTCGCGACCAATGACCGGATCTACTTTTCCTTTGGCAGACAAATCATTCAAGTTTACTGCGTATTTGTTCAACGCGTCAAACGTCTGTTCCGCCGTTTGTGAATCGGCTTTTCTGCCGCCACGTACTCCTTGGATGGCTTTATCCAACACGTGGTCTTTCAATCCTAAAGACCTGAGCAAATTCGACACATTGTCTTTAATAGTCAGCAAACCGGACAAAATATGTTCCGTGGTGATGAATTGGTCATCCATCTTATTGGCTATCTCTCTTGCTTTGTATAGTGCTCTTTGGGCATCGTTTGATAAAAAAGTATCTGTGGTGCCTTCTTGCTTTGGATATTGTTCCAACAGGACAAGCAGTTCTTTTTCCAATATATCTGTATTGATTCCCGTTTTTTGCAGCAAAAAAGTACCTATCCCTTCCTTGTCTGCAAGGATGGCCTTGAGCAAATGGCCCGTCTCAATCACTTGATTGGATCCGGACTGCGCTGCATGAACTGCAGATTGCAACAGTTCCTGCGCCTGAATAGTATATTTTTGTTCATTCATAGTACTTTTACCGGGGCAAACCTTGAGCCAAACGCATTTGGCTGACAAAATGTCACAATTATTCTTTACATTTGTGTTATGAATTCGCTTTTGGATGAAGGCAGACTGCTTCCTTTGGCAGAAGATTTTTACACCCTCCAAGGGGAAGGATTTCATACAGGCAAAGCGGCATACTTTATCAGGCTGGGAGGTTGCGACATAGGCTGCTCCTGGTGTGATTCCAAGTATACATGGAACCCCTCGCTGTTCCCTCCCGTTCCCGTAGATGCTATTATTTCCCGAGTTGTACAATCGCCTGCTCGTACCGTAGTGATTACAGGCGGAGAGCCGCTCAGCTATCCATTAGGTCCTTTATGCGATGGACTGAAAAAAGAAGGCATGGAATTGCATCTGGAAACTTCCGGGTCTTATCCTCTTTCCGGAAAAATGGATTGGATTTGTTTGTCACCCAAACAAAACAGACCTCCTCTGCCGGAATGTTATCCCATGGCCAACGAATTGAAAATCATCATAACGGGTCCTTTAGATATGGAATGGGCAGAGTTTAATCGCCAGAAAGTACATCCCGATTGCCGCTTATATTTGCAACCGGAATGGAGCCGCAGAGAAGCTATTTTGCCGCATATCGTAGCGTACATAAAAGCCAACCCCGTCTGGAAATTGTCTTTACAAACACACAAATACATTCACATACCTTAAACAACAATTTTTATGAAAAAAGTCTTTCTTAGTATCATCACACTTTCGTTGCTTTCTTTTGGTTTGCAAGCACAAGAGAACGACAAAAAAGCAAACGAAGGTTTTCAATTTACGGTGGTTAAAGAAAACCCCATCACTTCTGTTAAAAATCAAAGCAATACGGGAACGTGTTGGTGTTTTGCATCCTTAGGATTTATGGAATCTGAACTCCTGCGCATGGGCAAAGGAGAGTACGACCTGTCGGAAATGTTCATTGTTTCGGGAACGTATAAAGAAAAAGCAGAAAGGTACATACGCCTTGATGGGTTTTTAAATTTTGCTCAAGGTGGAGCGTTTGACGACTACTTGCATATCATTCGTAAATACGGCATTGTACCCGACGAGGTCATGCCCGGACTCAATTACGGTGAAGACATGCATATGCACGGAGAATTGGCAGCCGTATTGAAAGGCATGGTTGACGGAGTCAAAAGAAACCCCAACAGAAAATTGTCCACGGCCTGGAAAAGAGCTTTGCAAGGAGCCATAGATGCTTATTTGGGAGAAATGCCGGAAACGTTTACATACGAAGGCAAAGAATATACTCCAAAATCTTTTGCATCATCGTTGGGTTTCAATCCGGACGATTATGTAAACATTACTTCCTTCACACACCATCCCTTCTACACCCAATTTGCTATAGAAGTAGCTGACAACTGGCTGTGGGGCCAATATTGGAACCTGCCTATGGAAGAGATGATGGAAGTCATTGACAACGCCATTATGAACGGATATACGGTACTTTGGGCATCCGACGTGTCTGAAATGGGCTTTGGAAGAACAGGAATTGCCATGTACCCCACAACAGAACCGTCAGAAATGGTAGGATCGGACCAAGCCAGATGGTTGCAGATGTCCGCTATGGAAAGAAGCAATGCGTTCAGAAATTTGACCGGTCCCGTAGCAGAGATTAAAGAAGTAACCCAGGAAATGCGTCAAGAAGCTTACGATAACAAACAGACCACAGACGACCACGGCATGCAGATTTACGGTATTGCCAAAGACCAAAACGGTACTAAGTATTATATGGTAAAGAATTCTTGGGGTGAAGCCGGCAATTACAAAGGATTATGGTACGTATCTGAAAAATTTGTACAATACAAAACCATGGACATTCAGGTACATAAAAACGCCATCCCAAAAGCTATTCGTAAAAAAATAAATCTGTAAGAATATGAGAAAAACGTTGACACTGCTGGTAGCGCTTCTTCTAACAGGAGCGCTGGCCGCACAGCAATACCAATTTACAAAAGTAGTTGACAATCCACACACAGAAGCCAAACATCAGGGACGCACCGGAACCTGCTGGTGCTTTGCTACGTTATCCTTATTGGAAAGTGAATTGATAAGGATGGGCAAAGAGCCTCTGGACCTGTCTGTAATGTACACGGTACGTGGAGTCTACAAAACAAGGTACTTTGACAATTACTTAAGAAGAGGCAAAGGCAACCTGGGTCCGGGCTCGCTCAGCCATACCGCAACACGTTCGGTGGCAAAATACGGACTTATGCCGCTTTCTCTTTACCCGGGCATCAACTATGAATCTGACGTTCATAACCATATAGAACTGCAAGGCTACATCAATGCCATGGCAGAAGTCCCCATCAGGATGCGCAACTTCAACCCGCAAGCAGCCCTTATGCTGGAAGCCGCTCTGGACATATACTTGGGTGAAGTTCCCGAAACCTTTGTTTACGAAGGAAAGGAGCATACCCCCCTCTCCTTTGTCAGCTACCTGGGATTGAATATGGAGGATTACGTAGAAATCACCAGTTATACACACCATCCTTTCTATCAAGAAGTTCCTTTTGAAGTCCCCGACAACTGGGAGCATGCACTGTACTATAACGTACCATTGGACGAATTCATGGCCATAGCAGACCATGCACTTACCCAAGGGTACACCCTTGCCTGGGACGGTACGCTCACCAAAAATTTTTCGCAGAAAACCGGTTTGGCTCTAGAACCGATTAAGGAAGGCAGCGATGAAGAGCTGGATGTTACTCAGGAAATCCGTCAGGACATGTACCAAACGTTCAAATCTCCGGACGATCACCTGATGCACACCACAGGCATTGTCCGCGACCAATACGGAGTAACGTACTACATTACTAAAAACTCGTACGGAACCACAGGCGCTCACGACGGCTACATATACATGTCGGAAAATTACTTCAAAGCCCGCGGCTTGTCCTACATGTTGCATAAAGACGCCGTTCCCAAAAACATCAGGAAAAAATTAGGATTTTGAGAAAGATTACAAAACATATCCCCAATGCCATCACATCGTTAAACATGTTGTGCGGTGCTTTGGGGATTGTTTTTGTATGCAGAGGCAACCTTACTACGGCTTTTTGGCTTATGGTGGTTGCCTCTGTTTTTGATTTCTTAGACGGCTTTGCTGCCCGTATGCTCAAAGCATACTCCCCTATGGGAAAAGAATTGGACTCTCTTTCAGATGTCGTGAGCTTTGGCTTGTTGCCCTCTTTTATGATGTACTCTGTCTATCGTCAAGCAGCTCCCTTGGAATGGATGTCTTTTCTTCCTTTTATATTGGTTCTTTTTTCTGCCGTACGGCTTGCCAAATTTAACGTAGACACCCGTCAAACGAAACACTTTCTGGGATTGCCTACCCCCACATCGGCTTTATTGGTAGCATCTATGGTATTGTACACCCAACACAGCAGTGTCTGGCAAAGTTGGTTTGCGTCTTGGTGGGTTATCCCTGCCCTAACCGTGTTGCTTTCAGCACTTCTGATAAGCAACATCCCTATGTTCTCCTTAAAGTTCAAAAATCTTTCTTTCAAAGAGAACGCCATACCTTTTTCCTTTCTTTTGCTTTGTGCTGTTTCCGTTCCGGTAATAGCCTTGACAGGCAGACATGTCTCCCTTATGTTGTTGTGTTGCTGTGGTCTGTATATAATAATGTCCGGAATCTTTTGGATATCCGGACATCATCGTCGTTGAATGTAAGTTATTGAATCCTTACGCTACATCCAGTTCAGGTTGTGGCCCAATTCCAAACTTTTCTACCAGTACGTTTACTACGGTGGGAGATAAGAAGGCCGGCAATGTGGGTCCCAGGTGGATATTTTTGACACCCAAGCTGAGCAACGCCAACAATACAATCACGGCTTTTTGTTCGTACCAGGCAATGTTGTAGAAAATAGGCAGGTCGTTTACGCTGTCCAAACCAAAGGCCTTTTGCAGAGCCAAAGCAATCACTACCAATGAGTAGCTATCGTTACATTGTCCGGCGTCAAGAACGCGGGGAATGCCATTGATATCACCCAACGGCAGTTTGTTGTACCTGTACTTGGCGCATCCTGCTGTCAAAATCACATTGTCCTTGGGTAAGGCCAATGCATAGTCTGTATAGTATTCACGGCTCTTATGGCGACCGTCACATCCGGCCATGACTACAAAACGTTTGATGGCACCTGTTTTCACGGCTTCTACTACTTGATCAGCCAAGGCCAATACTTGATGGTGAGCAAAACCGCCTACGATTTCGCCTTTTTCAATCTCTGTGGGAGGCTGGCATGTTTTGGCTTTTTCAATCAATTCTGAAAAATCTTTTTTGCCGCCTTCCTCACGTGCCGGAATGTGCTTGGCACCGGGATATCCTGAAGAACCGGTCGTATACATCCTATCCAAATAGGAAGCATCTTTTGCCAGAGGAACTATACAGTTTGTCGTAAAGAGAATAACTCCGTTAAAGGCTTCAAATTCTTCACGTTGCTTCCACCAAGCGTTTCCGTAGTTTCCAATAAAGTGGGGATACTTTTTGAATGCAGGATAATAGTTGGCAGGAAGCATTTCTCCGTGCGTATATACATCAACTCCTGTACCGGCCGTTTGTTCCAGCAATTCTTCCATATCTTTCAGGTCGTGACCACTGATAAGGATACCGGGGTTCTTTCCTACACCAATGTTTACTTTGGTTATTTCCGGATTTCCATAGGCCAATGTATTGGCTTTATCCAACAACGCCATAGCTTGCACGCCGTATTCTCCTGTTTTTAACACCAATGCAATAAGCTCATCTACAGGGATATCTGTACGTGACACTTGATACAGCGCTTCTTCCATAAACGCATACAGACTGCTTTCTTCGTGTCCCAAGTTGGCAGCATGCTCTGCATAAGCCGCCATACCTTTTAAACCGTATACGGTCAATTGTTTCAGGGAACGAATGTCTTCGTTGGACTCACTCAATACTCCAATAGAAGCTGCATGGGTTATGTAATCTGCTTTTTGAATATCTAAAGCAATTTCCGGCATGTCGGGAACTTGAACGCCTTCTTTTTCAGCCAATGCCAACAAATCTTTTTTCAAGGCAAAACCTTTTTCAATACGGTCTGTCAAAGCCTCGTCGTCAAAGTTGGCGTTGGTAATGGTGCAGAACAACGCATCCATTATGTAGTGGTCCACTTGATCGTCGGCTTTTCCTTTTTGACGTAAAGCCCTTTGAACAATGGCTACACCACGTGTTACGTAAATCAACAAGTCTTGCAAGGCAGCCGTACCGGCTTCTTTACCGCATACGCCTTTTACCGTACATCCTTGATTGCGTGCAGTTTCCTGACATTGATAACAAAACATGCTCATAGTAATTTCTTTTTTAAAAATGTTCGCAAATATATAAATTATTAAAAGATCATTGTATCCATTCTTCTGATTTCACTTCTCCGGAAGCAGCCATTACAATTTTTTTGACGGGAACGTACCGTTCTGCCCGTTCTCTTGCCATCCCCACCAGCTTCATAAGCCCGGAACAACAAGGTACTTCCATTACCAATACCGTCAACGTTTCTATGCCTCCCGGTCCCATCAAAACAGCCAATTTTTCTACGTAGGCATCTAAGTTTCTATCCAATTTGGGACAAGCTATGGCCAACACTTTGTTCTTCATAAAACGCTCGTGAAATCCTTCAGCTACAAAACCGGAACAGTCGGCTGCCAGCAACAAATGCGCTCCGGCAAATAGGGAATTCATAGGATTGATCAAATGCAATTGGACAGGAAACTGATAAACGGGCTGTACCGGTTGCATCTTTGACCACTGTATAGGCTTTTGTTTTGGTTGATTTTGTTCTTCCAAATTCAGCGAAGAAAGGTCCATTTGTATGTTGTGTTTTTTCAAATAGTCCATTCCTTCTTGTAAAAAACCCAATTCTCCGTGTTCCTTCAGATGTTTGAAATGCGCCAATATCACATCTTTCCCTTTAGGTACCACACGCTCCATAACAGCCGTTTCATCATACGGCTCCGCATCTCTTTCTTCCAGGGAAATAGCGCCTTGTGGACAGTCGGGAATGCAAGCCCCCAATCCATCACAATATAAGTCACTTACTATGACGGCTTTTCCATTTACCAGTTGCAGAGCTCCTTCATGGCATCCTTCTACACAAATACCGCAGCCGTCACAAAGGTCTTCATCAATTTTTATAATCGTTCTTTTCATGTTTATCAAATTCTTGGCAAAAATAGCACCGTTTCACAAGAAGCTTTTGTACCATTTGTTACAAACAAGTAAAAACACGTATATTTGTGTATTATGAAAGGCATCTATAACGCTTCTCTTTTTAAAGGACTTGACCACACGTTCATAGACCTTCTGTTGGACAGAGCCTATCGCCTGCATACTTACCCGACGGGAGCCTTGGTGGCTGTGCAAGGAGATGCCTACAAATCGTTGTTGATTGTTATAGAAGGCATGCTGCGTGCAGAAATGACAAACCCCGATGGAGCCAAAGTGATTGTAGAAGAAATCAAAGCTCCCCGCGCCGTTGCACCGGCTTTTCTATACGCCAACAACAACAACCTGCCCGTAAGTATTTTTGCCGTAGAACCTTCCGTCATTCTGTCCATTCCTCGGAAAAATCTTTCAGAGATGATGCAACAAAACCAGAAAGTCCTTGAAAATTACTTGAGAGAAATCTCTGACAGAAGCCGATTCCTCTCCGAAAGACTCCGTCTGATTACTTTTGGCACCATCAAAAGCAAGCTCAGGTCTTATTTTATGGATTTGACAGATGGAAGAGACAAGGAGCCTTTTTCCATACCGCATACGCATCAGGAACTGGCAGACATGTTTGGTGTTACACGACCTGCACTAACTAGAGCCATTGGCCAATTGGAAGAAGAAGGCATCCTTCGCAAAACAGGAACACGCACGTATCAATTACTACAATGAAAAATGCATACATACTCGTTGACAACAGACCTGCTCCCGTTTCATCCTCCCGTTTTTTGACAGAACATGGATTGGCCATTTACTTTGAGGCAGATAACAAAAAGTGGCTGGTAGACACAGGAGCATCGGGCGCATTCATAGAAAATGCTGCGCTTCTAGGACTGGATATAGCACAAGTAGATTGTTTGATTCTGTCTCATAACCACAACGACCACACGGGAGGTTTGGAACACTTTTTCAAACACAACAAAACGGCTTCTGTATACTTATCCCAATGGATTCAAAAAAGTTCTTGTTACTCCATAAAAGAAGGAGTGCCCAAAGATATTGGCATAGAGAGGGACTGGCTGCGCACGTATGAGAACAGGTTTGTTTATCAGCCACAACAAAATGTATTCTTAACAAAGAACGTAGCCTTGTTGGGAGATATTCCCTCAATCTATCCCTTGCCCATAGGAAATAGCACATTGGGACTGCAATACGACGGCAAGCACATACCGGATCCCTTTGACCACGAACTGGCTTTGCTTATACACACGCCATGTGGAGAAGTAATCCTATCCAGCTGTACCCACAAAGGTATCTTGAATACATTGGAAGCAGCCCGTGTCTTTTCCGGACAACCGCCTTCTTTTTTTATTGGAGGTTTGCACCTGAAAGATAATCTGGAATCAAAAGAACAATTGGGAACGCTATCGGATTTTTTGAAAAAAGGATACCCTAAACTGCACATATATACAGGCCATTGTACCGGTGATGCTTCGTTTGGTATTTTAGAAGAACAGATGCCCTATCAAGTGACGTTATTCTATTCCGGATACAAATTCGGGCAGTTTTGCCAACAAATTATGTAAATTAGCCATTGTCTGTCCAAAAAATAGAGCAGATCTTTGCACCATGAAAACAGTACTTACTTTTTTAGCCATGCTCCCCGCTCTATTTCTAACAGCAGGATGCAATGAGTCATCAGAAAAATCAAAAGAAAATAAAATTATAGTTATGGAATTGACAAAAGAAGAATTTATCAAACGTATATACGATTACGAAAAAAATCCCAACGAATGGAAATATGCAGGGGATAAACCTGCCATCGTAGATTTTCATGCAACCTGGTGTGCACCTTGTAAAATGCTGGCACCTGTATTGGATGAAATAGCCAAAGAATACAAAGACAAAATTTATGTATATAAGGTAGATGTGGACAAGCAAGGAGAGCTGGCTGCTATTTTTGGAGTACGTAGCGTCCCTACCATTTTATGGATTCCCATGGACGACAAGCCGAGTATTTCTCAAGGTGCTCTTCAGAAAAGCCAAATGGAATCTATTGTTAAAAGCACATTGTTGAAAGAAGAAGAATAGCATTTTGTATATTTGCCGCATATGGAGTATGCGTGCATAACACCTTTGAGAGGGAGCCTGATTGTTACGGATGAACTTCATAACAATCGGGCTCTTTTCCGTAACAACGAACTGTACAAATTCATTTGGGTTCGCAAAGGGACCGTCAACCTGAAAGTAGACCACGTACTGCTTCCGTTGGAAGAGAATCAAATACTTCCTCTATCGAGCATTCACAACATCCAATTTGAAGAAGTAAACGGACAGTACGTTTCCATCCTATTTAACAGCAATTTCTATTGTATTTATAAGTCAGATGACGAAGTGTCCTGCAACGGATTTCTTTTCACGGGATACTCCAATTTGATGCTCTTGAATATTGACAAAATACAATCCATCACTCTTGAACGCATCTTTTCAGATATGATGCTGGAATACGACACGGAAGATGCTCTTAAAGAAGAAATGCTGCGCCTGCACTTGAAGCGTTTTATTGTCACCTGCACCCGCATAGCAAGAGACACCTTATCCATTGATCCCATGAACGAACAAGGCTTTGATTTGGTTCGTCAATTTTATATCTTAGTAGACAGATTTTTTAAAGAAAAGAAAAAAGTAAGTGACTACGCACATATGCTCAACAGGTCCCCTAAAACGTTGACCAATTTGTTTGCCATTTACAATTTGCCTGCTCCACTGCAAGTCATTCACGAACGTATTGCTGCTGAAGCCAAACGTTTGCTGTTATACAGCAACAAAAAAGCCACGGAAATTGCAGAAATCTTAGGGTTTGACGATGTTGCTTCTTTTAGTCGTTTTTTTAAACGAAATTCGGGAATTAGTATAAGTGCCTTTAAAAAAGCCAACAGGTAACATGAAACCATTTCATTTCCTAAAAATCACCCTTTGTGCCTTGACCGCTTTCCTCTTTTTAAGCTGTCTTCAGGACAAACCGTACATATCTTACAAAGACACCATTGAAGATATGGATATCACGCAATTTCTAGGAACGATGTACGAAGTGGCTCAGTTGGGAAGACCAAAGAAAGAACAAGTAGCGCAAGTGCTTTACAAGAGTTCCAGCGATTCCAAAGGCAGTATTCAGTTTACGGTAGAAAAAACAAAATATACCATCTACGGTCCTGTACAAATCAGAAAAGGTGTGTTGAGATGGAATGAGGACTTTCCGGGGGTCCTACGAGTCTCTTTCTATTTAAATTTCTATAAAGATTATTACATTTTATACCTGGCAGACGATTATTCTGTTTGTTTGATCAGCAACGATTCGGCTTCACGACTTTGGATTTTAGCAAAAAATATTGATATCAAAAATGAAGACTTCATTGCTATTGATGAAAAAATAACAGAACTGGGATTTGACAAATCAAAAATATACTGGACAGAAGATATCTTTTAAGTAGAACCCACTACTTCTTTTTCCAATGCGCTCAGCTGTTCTTCCAGTTTGGCATCGGCCTCTTCCCAATCGTCGTTCATTTCCAATTGTTGACGTACTCCAAAGTAGTATTTGATTTTTGGCTCCGTGCCGGAGGGTCTCACACTGGCCACCGCATTGGAGGCCGTGATAAATTGTATCACGTTCGATTTTGGCAATTGGATGGTATATCGCAAATCGCTCACTGTATCAATGGTTTCTCCTTTCAGGTAGTCGTGTACCAACACAACAGGCGATCCCATCAATTGAGTAGGAGGTTGTTCGCGCAGTTGGTTCATAGTAGCCGCTATCTGCTTCATGCCATCAATTCCTTTTAATGTCACAGATACTGTCTTCTCTTTAAAGAAACCAAAACGAACGGTGATTTCACGTAGGACATCCAAAAGATCTTTCCCCTGATCGGCAGCCCAACATGTCGTTTCTGCCATAAGGGCGCAGGAGACGACCGCATCTTTATCACGCACGTGTTCTCCCACATTGAAGCCATAACTTTCCTCTCCTCCGCATATAAATGTTTTCACTCCTTCATGTTCTTTGATGACTTCCGCTATGTATTTAAATCCCGTAAGTACATTGTAACAAGTTACTCCGTATTGACGGGCCATGACCTGTATCAAATCCGTTGTTACTATAGTCTTGACAATGTACTCCCTACCTTTGATTTTTTTCTTTTCTCTCCATTTCTCCAACATATAATACGTCAACAAGACGGCAATTTGATTCCCGTTCAAAAGGACCATATTCCCTTTTTTATCACGCACGGCCACTCCCATTCTGTCGCTGTCAGGATCCGTAGCCATTACTAGTGAAGCCTCCGTTTCTGCTGCTTTGTCCAAGGCCATTTTCAAGGCAGCCGGCTCTTCCGGATTGGGAGAATCTACCGTTGGAAAATTCCCGTCTGTCACATCTTGTTCCGGCACATGTATCACGTTTGTAAAGCCCATTTGCTGCAATGCCGCAGGAATCAACCGTACGCCTGTTCCATGAAGCGGCGTATACACAATCTTCATATCTGCATGCTTCTCAATAGCTTTTGGGCTCAGATTGATCAATCCCAAGATGGCATCCAAGTACATACGGTCCATTTCTTCTCCCAAAAAAACAATCTCGCCGTTCCCTCCCGTAAATTGCACTTGTTCCGGTGTTAAGATTTTTCTGACCTCTTCAATAATCATCCTATCGTGTGGAGGAACTACTTGAGCTCCATCGTTCCCGTAGACTTTATAGCCGTTGTATTCCTTAGGATTATGACTGGCTGTAATCACAACGCCCACGTGGCATGCAAAATGCCTGACGGTAAAACTCAGCTGTGGCGTAGGCCGCAACGCATCGTACAAATACACAGTAAAATCATTGGCTACCAACACATCGGCCACTATACGCGCAAATTCCGGAGAATTGTTCCTGCAGTCGTAAGCAATCGCTGCCTTGTGCGGCCCTTCATACGTCTTTTTTACATATTCAGCCAATCCCTGCGTTACCATGCCTATGGTATACCGGTTCATCCTGTTTGTTCCCACTCCCATAACGCCCCTCAATCCTCCCGTGCCAAATTCCAGATTTTTGTAAAAAGCATCTTCCAGCATCACCGGATCTTCTTCCATCAGCCTGCGCACCTCGGCTTGCGTTGTTTCGTCGTAAGAGGGTCCCAACCAGTCTGTAGCCCTTTCCACGTATATTCTTTCCATAGTTTGTTTTATATTAAAAAATCTATCCCCGACTGCCAATGAGGTATGTCAAGTTCCAATAAATCAGCTATTTTTTGAGCAGACATGACAGAGTATAACGGTCTCTGTGCCAGGCCAGGCCGGTCCGGAGTGCCGGACTCAAAAGGCTTTATCCCGGCTAAGACCACCCCGGGCTCTTTTGCTCTTATTTTGTCCCTTACGGCACAAGCAAACGTATACCGCGTACAGCCTCCGCCCGTATTCGTATAATGATACAACCCGTTGGTAATTCCTCTGTGCATAAGGACAAACAACGCCTCTGCCAAGTGCGGAGCGTACGTAGGGGAATTCTTTTGCGAATGTTCTATACGCAACGGCTCTTTATTGCTCCTGAGCAACCGCGGTATAGCCGCCAAGAAATTCTTGGAATGCAAAGAATAAATCCAGCTGGTTCGTATGACAATCCCTTTTTCATAAGAAAGTACAGCCAGTTCTCCTTCCCTTTTAGAAGCTCCGTATACGTTGATGGGATTTGTGGGGTCTTCTTCTGTATACGGCGTATCTTTAGTTCCGTCAAAGACATAATCTGTTGAAATATGCACCAAAACAGCTCCTGCCTTTTGGCAAGCCGCTGCCATGGGCTCCAGACAGCGAGCATTTAGTAAAAAGGCTTCTTCTTGCTGAATTTCAGCTTGATCCACATGTGTAAACGCCGCTGTATTGATTACGTAATCCGGCATCTGTGCCGCTATTGCCCGGGCTACCGCCTTTTCATCCGTCACATCCAATTCTGCACGGGAATACGCTACCAAATGCACCTTGTCCATCCCGGCAGCTACTTGTTGCACCACAGTGCCCAAACCTCCCCCGGCACCTGTTACCAATACTTTCATACATACAAAGGTATTAAAAAGTATCTTTGTACAGATGAAAAGACCTTACAAGAAGTACGTATTCCTACTTATGGGTATTTCCCTGCTCTTGCGAGCCTTGGTAGCGGCTCTTACAGACCTGGGCAACGACGAAGTCTATTACTGGACGTATGCCTTGTATCCCGATTGGAGTCACTTTGACCACCCTCCTATGGTAGGTTGGATCATCAACTTGTTTACCGGCAACCTGGCGTTAGACACCCCCTTTATGCTCCGACTACCGGCATTGGTTTTGGGTACGCTCAATACATGGCTTATTTGGCGTCTAGGCCTACTGACCGGGAACAAAAAAACAGGATGGTACGCCGCCCTGTTGTACACCGGTTCTCTATACGCTACCGTTCTTTGTGGAACGTTCATCCTCCCCGACACTCCCTTGGCCACCTTTTACCTGGCCTCCCTGTATTTTATGCTCAGAGCGTGCGGTTGTACAAACAACGCACAAGAAAAACCTTCTCACTTTCTATGGGCCGGCTTCTTTGCAGGTGCCGCCATGCTTAGCAAATACACAGGTGCTTTCCTCTGGCTGGGCACCCTGCTGTATCTCCTGTTCTACAACAGGAAAACTTTCAAGAACCCTTGGTTATGGGCCGGCATGTTCGTATCGTTGGTACTGGTAAGCCCCGTCGTTTGGTGGAATGCCACCCATGCAGCTACCGGGCTTTCTTTTCACGCAAACCGAATAGCCTTTTTTGGAAGAAAACCACAGCTACTAAGTTTGGGTAGAGAAGTACTCGGTTCCTTCTTATACAACAACCCCGTACAAGTCATCCTCTTGTTGGGTTCCATCTGCTATTACATACGTCTGAAACGCACACAGCAGACAGGAAACAGGAACGGCTCTACCGATCATACTCCTTCTTTACCCCTATCCCCTGCGCTTTTTCGCATGGTTCTGTTCCAATCGGTACCTATGGTAGCCACTTTTCTCTTCTTTTCCCTCTTCCGGGATACCTTGCCGCATTGGAGTGCCCCTGCTTTTTTCCCGCTTTGGCTCTTTACAGCCGCTGTACTGGCAAAACGCAACACGCGCAAACCGTTCCGTTGGTCTTTGGGCTTTACGGCTGCAGTGCTTATTTTGGGCACCTTGCAAATCCGCACCGGGATGATTCCTTTACCTAAAGCCGAGGCGGAAACGACTTCCGATGACCCCTACGCCGAACTGGGACGACACGATGTCACTTTGGATATGTACGGGTGGAAACAACTGGGAGAAGCTTTTGGCCGCCTGCAGCAAGAACAGGAAACGTTGTACGCTTTAAGCAACGGAGAGGAAGGCATGCCACCCGGCGCCGCCGTACTGGCTACTCGCTGGTTCCCCGCAGCCCATTATGATTATTACGTAGCCAAACCCAACGGCACCGTAGTCAAAACAACAGGTCCTCTTGATAAAACCCATAAATACCAAGCCATAACGCAAGACCGAGGCGGCATCCAACCCCAAGAACAGCTGTACTACATTGCATCTAGCCGTTACTCACAAACGGTTCAAGGCATCCTTCCCTTAGATACGGTATTTGTGTACCGCAACAAAAAACCGGTGATCAGATACATCATAAGCAAAGTAACGCATTAAGTCTACAACCTATGAAAAAAACAATAGTTTTTATATCCAAAACAGGGCTCGTGGCCGGAATTCTTGCTGCGACCATTTGCTGCAAACCTACTGCCCATATTTCTTTCTCACCGGATACGCAATGGAAATTTCGCACAGGAAACGACCTTGCCTGGGCAGATCCCCAAACGGATGACAGCCTGTGGGATGCCCTCTCCATCACTACGTGCTGGGAGGAACAAGGATACCCCGGTTACGACGGGTACGCCTGGTACCGCAAAGAAATCACTCTACCGGAAGATTTTGCTCGTTCCGTAACGTATTACAAAGGCCTGGAAGTGCGTTATGAAAACGCAGACGATGCCGATGCGTTGTATTTCAATGGCCGATATATAGGACGCACAGGGGATTTTCCGCCCAATTACAAAAGTGCCTACGGTCTGGAACGTTCCTACGTAGTACCGCTTGCCTATATCCACACAGATGCTCCCAATACGATCGCCATAAAAGTTTATGACGACGGCGGAGAAGGCGGTCTTCTGACGCCTTCCGTAACGTTGTGGCCCGTTACTCCGGCACCGGTCATTGAAACACAAGCCCACGTGTTGGCAGAAGACGGCGTATTCCTAGAAAACGAACTGCACAGGATGCATCTGACCATACGCAATCCGGAAGATGGCAAACGGAAAGTACGCGTACACATGAGCGTATCTACCGACGACCACAAACCGGTAAGTCAAAAAACGTACAAGGCCAATCTCCGCCCCGGAGCAGGCATGACGTGGGAAGACCATATACAACTGCAAGGTCCCGGCTTTTACAGATGTTCTCTTTTTGTAACGGCAAGCGGTTACGATTTGGAACCCGTAGCGTTCAACTTTGGGAGCGAACCGGAACAAATCACTTCCATACCCGATGCCCCGGAAGATATGGACACTTTCTGGGCAGAGACCCGGGCGCTGTTGGACGCGGTTCCTATGAAGCCTACGCTCAAACTGTTGCCGGAACACTCCCGCGGTCCGCGCAACGTGTACCTGGTACAGATGCAATCGTTTGGCCATGAAACCATAGGCGGGTATTACGCCGTACCCAAGAAGCGGGGTAAACATCCCGTCATTATGACTTTTATGGGATACGGTTCCAATCCGTGGATTCCCAAATCGGAAGAAGATCCCGATTTCATCACCTTTGTCGTTTCCGTACGCGGCCAAGGCATTTACAAAGCCGGCAACCGGTACCGCAATCAATGGTTTATCAGCGGCCTGGAAAGCAAAGAAACGTATTACTACCGCGGTGCCTACATGGACCTGGTACGCGCCCTTGACTTTGTATGCAGCCGGGCCGAGGCGGATGCAAACCGGATTTGTGCCCAGGGAGCCAGCCAAGGCGGTGCATTCACTATGGCGTTGTGTGCGCTCGATGACAGGGTGGCCGTAGCGGCGCCTTCCATTCCTTTTATGAGCGATTTTCCCGTCTATTTCAACATTGTTGACTGGCCGGCCAGCGAAATGGATGCCTACCTGCGCCTCTTTCCGGAGACAACAAAAGAGGATTTGTATAAAATCCTCTCGTATTTCGATATCAAAAACTTGGCACCGCGCATCACCGCCCCCACCATCATGGCCGTAGGTTTACAAGACGAAATATGTCCTCCCCGGACCAATTTTGCCGGCTACAATGCCATAACGGCTCCTAAAGAATACAAAGTCTACAAAGACAATTCCCACAGTACCCCGGCGCAATGGCAAGAAGTACGGATGGCTTTCTTTACAGAACATCTAGAGCGTCTACAGCCCTGAGCAGCGATTCCGTGCTTACACGCTCACCCGTTGCCCCTTCCATCCACAATTGGGGCACCAAGCGGCCTTGTGTAAACAAGCGGGTAAGTTCTGCTCCCAATCGGTTCCTGTCTTCTATGCCTTCGTTTTTGAAGTGTTCTTCCAGCTGGAACTCTATAATGTGTCCAAACGGATAGTTGGGCAGGTACATGGGGCTGTTGATCATATGCGAATAGATGGCCAACAACGGCGAATCTTTATGTCCTAAAACGGGTTCGTAGTACAAATTCCAAACCGTACGGGCTTTCTCCAATACGGCTTCTTTCAACTGGGACGCCGTGGCTTTGGGATGTTCGTACAACCATTGCCATACGTACATATCTACCAGAGCTACTCCCATAATCTCATAACAACCCCAGAAGATATCCAAAATGGTATTGTCGTCCATTTTTTGCCGGGGATATCCCAGCAACTGCAAGTCGCGCTTTTGGAAAATAAAAGCCAACGCCTCTGTAAAGGCCGTGTTGGGCACCCCGTGCAGCAAGTAGTGGTCTACGTGGTATAAGCTTAAAGTCTGCTCCACATTGTGACCAAATTCATGTACGGCAATGTTGTATCCTTTGTAATCCATGCCGCCGCTGCCTATACGCGTTCGTAACCGGGCCGGTTCCCAACGCCCCGCTGCGCCCCAGGCGTGTCCCGATCCCCGAGCCGACTCCACCACAATACGCGAAGCCAATTCGGCTGCTTGTTCTTTTGTAAAGCCTATCATTTGCAACATGCGAGGCATATCTTGACGGAACGCTTCTGCTTGCGGGTATTTTTTCCTTGTCAGGGCCGTCAGTTCGTCTTCCGTTACGGCCGTACGGCTCTTGAAACCGTCGTACCAAATATCAAAAGGCTCCAAAGACCTGCCCAGGTTTTTCTCTATAAGACCGGCCACTTTCTTGACTTGCTCAGAAGAGACCAGTTGTACAAACAAATCTTCAATTTCCTGTGCAGAGATTTCCATATCCCTTTCAAAATTCCGGATAATGGCCGTTGGCATGTTCGGATGGTACGCATCTCTACTCTGCTCTACGCGAAATGTAGCCAACAGGTGTTCGTACCGTGTAGTCCCTTCCGGTGCCGTTTTTCTTTCTTTTCCGTCTTCAAAAACCGTATTGGACCAAGGTTTCCAATCGTATTGGGCGTTGTTGACTACGCAGGCAGGAATGTCCTGGCAAACAATATGTTCCATCACTTTTTGGATCATTTTCTGTTTTTCCAGAGCATCCGGAACAGGCGCATAATTGGATTTGATTTCATCCCTCAAATTCCAATGCGACAGCAACACCATATCTTCCGGGAACAAACGGCGTCCGTCTTCCGTAAGCAGATTGCCCATTACGATGTTGTATGCGGCAATATAATTTTCAGCATCGCCCAGCACGCGAGCCATCTCTTGATTTAAGGCAGCCGGAGTTCTGTGTGTAAAAAAATCTCCCAGACGGGCATACGCCCATTCTTGCCGAGTCCATTCTTTGCCTTGTGTGTTTTTTTCTTCCAAGCTGTAATTGGGGAAATTCAATGTACAGATGAACGCCACTTTGTTGTGGTACATATCTTCCATGAAGTGTGCAGAAGGACTGTAGCCTCCAAAAATCAGATCGATGTTTGTAAGGGCTTCTCCTTGCAAATGAACAGGTTTTTTCAAAGCCACGCTCAGCTGGTTGGCCGTACCCCTGATTTGCTCAAAGGCTACCGACAGCTTGCGAAACAACGTTTCTTTTTCAGCTTCTGTTGTACAAAAATGTTCTAGACAAAAAGTGGTAAAATCTTCCCGGCTTCCGTCTTCCTCCCTCCACAACGCCGCCGTTTGACGTACGCCTTGTTCGGCTTGTTCATACAATTCCACCCCGCTATCTATGCGGGATAATACCGTTTCTATGGTACTTTCGTTGATGTTGCTCATACTTGTTTTTGTTTGTTGACTGTGACATGATATCAGCACAGTACATAACAGCAATCCAATTGTTTTTTTCATATGTTTTCCTCCCATAAGGTTGCGTGAATAATCCATTTTGCATCTTTACCGGCTTTGCGACCGGTCGTCCCAAATAATACGTCTGTTCCCCCATCTATTATACCGGTTTTCTTACGCCATACATCCACCGAAAGAGGGAAGTTACGTACTTTCATTTGCGCACTTGGAAAGGCAGCAGCCAACTGTTTTATGTGTGATGACGCAAACGGAATGAGCTGATGAATCCGATACGTTTTTCCGGGAAAGCCGGCAACAAATTCGTCAGACACGTACAAATGGCTGTGCCGATGGAATTTTTCCAGGCCAAACCGAACGGCCGGCAACGCAAAAGCACCTGCCTTGAGCAAAGAAGCATCCGGTTCGTACAAAAAATCTCCTTCTTTGGGTATTCCATATGTTTCACTGCTCTGTAATGCCTGAGCGGCGGCCATTTCTTCTTCCCGGTAAAAGGAGAACCCAACCGAACACACCACAAGGGGCGCTCCCGTGTCGTTTTCCTGTTTTTCTAACAAAAACAGCAGTTCTTTGCACTCGTTCTTGAATGAAACCACATGCACCTGCGTAGTACGCGGCAACAGTTCCAGTGTACGGGTTATGTCTTCCATCGGTGCTATTTTCACCAAAAAAGCGGCGGCGTGTTTCAATACGGTTGCTGCCAGTTGCGTAACATCCGGACGGTAAGAAGCCAGGCCGCGGATGCGCGCACCTTCCTTCCCTCTGCGCGAAGGATCTGCGTAGGCTAGATCTGCGTAAGGCCGTGTGTGTCCTTCTTCCCAAAGCGCCTCGGCACTCCTGTGCACCACCTCTATGCGATCGGATTTCTGCAATACCTGAAAGTTGTGCCGAGCCGCTTGGCACAACCGTTCGTCCTCCTCGGCATAAAGGACTTTTTGACCGGCAGCAGCAAAGTAATACGCATCTACACCAAGCCCTCCCGTCATATCTACAACCGTTCCCCGGTCTTTCAAGAACCTCTCTTTGTAACGGGCCGCTTCTGCAGAAGAGGCTTGCTCTACAGCCTGCAGAGATGGAATGTAGATGTCTTTGCACGCATACCATTCGGGAACCTTGTGTTGGATTTTTCTAAGGCCCTCTATCTGCACTACGCATTTGGGGACATCAACGTCCGGGTACTTGTGTGTTGACAAAAGAAGACCGTGTACATCCTGATGCAGGTGCTCCCTAACAAAACGGACTTCACGGTCTGTCAACATGGTTATTCTCCCAAAAGATAACGTGTCCAAAAGGCCGTTTCTTCTGCTGCAGAAAAAACACCTTGGTACCCTCTGTACCCGTGGCGTGCACCCGGGTATATCATAAATTGGAAATGTTTGTTGTGTTTCATCAGTTCGTCTACCAAACGCACGGCGTTCTGATAATGCACGTTGTCGTCGGATGTCCCGTGTGTAATCAGCAATACGGACGGCCCGTGCGTAGCATACGTATGGCAATGCTCCAATACGGAACCGTCTTTGTATCCTTCCGGATTGTTCTGCGGCGTATCCATAAAACGTTCCGTATAATGCGTGTCGTAGAACATCCAATCAAAAACGCCGGCTCCTGCAATGCCGTACGGAAAATAATCTCCTGCCGTACATACGGCCATGGCTGTTATGTAGCCTCCGTAGCTGAAACCGGTAATACCTACTTTCTTTTCATTTGCTTTGCCCGTTTCCCGCAAATAGTCTATCCACAATTTGTAATCGTGCAATTCCCATTTGCCCAGCTTTCTATACATCATGTCCAGGCCTTTTTTGCCGCAATGGCCGCTGCCTCTATGGTCCATGGCAATTTGTATGACACCTTCTTTGGCCCAATGGTATTTTCCGGCAGGCGACACCCATCGGTCCATGACAGATCCGCTGTTGGGACCTCCGTAAATGTTCACGAGCACAGGGTATTTCTTCCCTTCTTCCATATGAAGCGGCCACGTAATGACAGCCGGCAGCGTAAAGCCGTCTTCTGTGGTCAAGTAATGCATTTCAGATACAGGAACATTGCCTGCCGCCCGTTCCTTATCGTACGCGTCTCCTTTTGCATCGGCCAGAGTACGCAGATACCCTTTTTTCGTACTGAACAACATCAATTGTGAAGGTGTGGATGCGTTGGACCCCACAGCCACAAAATGTGCGTAATCAGGAGAAAAAAGCACATTGGCGTAATGAAGATCTCCCTCCGTCAGGGGTTGCACCCTGTTGCCTATGTCTTTCCGAGCTTGTGTTATGGGCGTACGGTATACGTGGGAGCGAGTGGAAACATCCCTTCTAGCCGAATAGTACACGTACTGCTCTTTTGGATCTGTGCCGTGGAAGGTCAATCCCCAGTTTTCTCCGTCTGTCAATCGCACAAACGGTTTGCCCTCTGTAGTTCCGTAATAAATGTGTTGCCATTTTTCAAAGTCGCGGACCACAAGGAAACCCTTTTGTAAAAAATGAATGTTATCAATCCAATTCAGCCACGTTTCTTGTTCTTCTTGGTACATGATGGCGCCTTTTCCGTTGTCAGGACTCAAGGCGTACAATTTTAATACGTTCTGCTTTCTGTTCATCCACTGCACCAACAGCGTCTCTCCATCCGGTGTCCAATAAGGCTTTCCAAAGTATTGATCTGCCGTTGGATCAAAATCTGCCCACACAATATGTCCTTCCCGTTCCATATCCAAAATCCCAATTTGTACTTGAGGATTTTCTTCCCCGGCTTTTGGATAACGTGTTTCTTCCAAATACCCGTCTTGACCGTCTGCCACGTATATGGGAAACATAGGTACGTTTGTGTCGTCGCAGCGGAAAAAAACAATACGCCGGCTATCGGGCGACCACCAGAAAGAACGGTACCTGCTAGCCCTTCCCAAGATTTCTTCATAGTATACCCAAGAGGCCCAACCGTTGAGCACCGTTTGGCTTCCGTCAAACGTATGTCTTGTTGTGTTGCCGGTTTCTATTTCCTTTGTATACAAATCGTTATGCAACGTAAAGGCTACCCTTTTGCCGTCCGGAGAAAGCGTTGGATTTTTGGCCTCTTTATCCAAATTCCATCCGTCAAGATCGGTTGGTATTGAAGACGGCCTCTCCACGGCTTCCCTTTTACCGGTACGTATGTTCTCTTTATAAAACGAAGGTTTCTGCATTGTTCCCGAATACAAGAGCAACGTGTTTTTGTCTTCCCAGGAAAGAGGCATATCTATAGACTTCACCAGTCCTTCCGGTGGTACATGGCGTTCAATACGTTCCTGCGCATGAGATATATACGAAAAACAGAAAAGAGTAAGGAGTGCGATAACGAGTCGTTTCATAGATATAATGCATTATAAGTTAATCAGAATCAATTCTTCCGTGGCCCGTGTGAAAGCGGTGTAATACCACTGAAGTACATCGGCATTACAAATATCACCAAAAAAAGCTTTATCCACAAACACGGCTTTCCATTGGCCTCCTTGGGCTTTGTGGCACGTGATGGCATAGGCAAATTTCACCTGCAATGCATTCATGTACAAATCTTCTCTAATGGCTTTGTAGCGTTTTCTTTTATTTTTTATAGTCATGTAATCTTCAGATACGCCTTCGTACAATTTTTGCTGCTCTTCCCTGGTCAAGGCCGGGGATTGACTATCTAGCGTATCCAAAAGTATATGAACATCCAGTTCTATGTCCTTGTAATCGGGGAATCTAAGAAGGGCTTTGGCAAAGCGAAAACCGTACCGTTCTGTAAAATTGCGTATGCGCAGCACTTCGGCTATGTCTCCATTGGCTATGAAATCCATTTCCGGAACTTCATCCACAAAGTGGTAGCAATTCTTAACGACCATCAGACGGTCTCCTTTCGTTATTTCTTCTTCCTTGAATAAAATATTTTGTCGGATTCCTTGGTTGTACCTGTTAGCCCGTTTGTTTGATCTGCACAGCACTACTACTTCTTCTTGACCGTACGTATCAATGGCTCGGATCAGTTCTTCTATCAGTTCGCCCGAATGGATGCGTTTGATATCATGAAAGCCCTCTGTCTTCCACTGCGGAAGACAGAAGTTTTCAGCCATCAAGTTGTCTCTGATTTGTGTGGCGTTGTATAAAATACCGGAATCTAAAGATTGACGAAGGACTTCTTTCATTTCCATATAGACCACACCGCCATAAACCTCTAATCGGTCGGGATCCAAAGCCGGTGAGCGATCCATTCCCACAGGCGGCAATTGTGCGGCATCTCCCATCAACAACAAACGGTTCCCCTTGCCACTGAAAACAAAGGTCATCAAATCCTCCAACAAGTTTCCACTCCCAAAATGAAGGCCTCCGCTCCTGTCGGATAACAAAGAGGCTTCGTCCACAATAAAAAGCGTATTGTTTTTCTTGTTGTGCTGCAATTCAAAAACACCAAAACCTGCTTCATCTGCTCCGGCTGAAGTTTTTTGTCTGTATATGGCTTTGTGAATAGTAAAAGACTGAGTATCTGCATACCCCATCATTACTTTTGCCGAACGTCCTGTAGGTGCCAGCAACACGGCTTGAATACCTAAAGATTCCATGGCTCCCGTAACTGCAGCCATAGCCGTTGTTTTCCCCGTTCCTGCATATCCGTTCAGCACAAAAATGGTATCATTCCCCATCAAAAATGCGGCCATCAGATGAAAGAACACAATTTGGTCTTCAGAAGCTTTAAACGGAATGGCCGATAAAAATTGTGATACAATAAACTCTTCCGCTTTCATAGGAGGCAAGATACTACTTTCCCGAGGCAAATAAAATAAAGAAACCAAATAATTCTTTACGCCCAATGATCATAGTTAAGGACAAAACAAATTTTGAAAAACCGTTGAGAGCACTGTAATTACTCATAGGTCCCACCCTTCCGAAACCGGGTCCCACATTGCTTAGATGAGCTACAGAGGCAGATAAGGCTTCTTTGAGTTCTATGCCTGCTGCTGCCAGCAAAAGTGCAACGACAAAGAAAACCAAAAGGAAGAGAACGATAAACAGATTGACAGCAGACGATACATCCAGGTCTATTGTCTGACCGCCTACGTGGGCCTGGACAACAGAGCGGGGATGCAATCTTTTTGTTATTTGAGCCCTTATGGAGTGAAATGAAATCAACATCCTGTCTGCTTTAATGCCTCCGGCGGTAGAACCGGAGCAACCTCCTTGAAATATAACAAAAAACAACAGCAACAGGGATAAATTGGGCCACAAGGAAGTGTCGGAAGAAGAAAAACCTGTAGTAGATACCAGTGAAAACGTCTGAAAAAGACCGTGCCGCAGAGACGTGCCCAAAGAATTGTAAGTCCCTCCTATCCAAAGATTCAAAGAAATCAACAACCCAATTGACAACGTAGAAAAAATATAATATCGTGTGACTGGTGATTTCAACAGGGACATTGATTTTCCGGTAATCAAAAGAAAAATCATCCCAAAATGAAGTGAGGAGACAACCATAAAAACCATCACAATAGTTTCAATAGCCACATTGTCGTAAGAGGACAAACCCGCGTTTTTTGTACTGAAGCCGGCTGTAGCTATCGTAGTGAAGGAATGACAAATGGCATCAAATACATTCATTCCTGCCAAACTCAACAGGAGGGTTTCCAATAAAGTAAGGCCAAAGTATACGAAGGCTATAACACGCACCGTCTCTTTTGCCTTGAATCTATAGGTCTCTTGGGAAAAAGCAGGCGTTTCTATACGGGAAAGCCTGAGCCTGATGGCGCTCGGTTCCGGAAAAATCAGTAACACAAAAAAAATCACACCTATGCCCCCAATCCATTGAGTAGAGGCGCGCCAGAAAAGGAGTGAATGCGGCAACGCTTCAATGTTCGTTAAAACAGTACCTCCTGTTGTAGTAAAACCACTCACGCTTTCATACCATGCATTGATCAACGAAAATTCACCTCCCCAAAGCAGATAAGGAATCATACCGAACAAACAAGAAAACAGCCACGAAAAAACAGCTATGACATACCCTTCGCGTATGGTTATTTCTTCTTGTTTTCTTGTAAAAACAAAAGGTAAAGAACCAATAACTGCCGTGATGAGGACCGAAACTAAAAGAGGAGTAAAACCTTTGTCAAAACCGTACAGCACAGATACTACCACAGCTATAAGCATAAAGAGCGCATTGAGCAGCAATACCAGACCAATATTTCTTGCAACGATGGCAATTCTCATGATTCATTGTTTGGAATGCAAATCTAGAAAAAAACGCCATACGTTATCTGCCTGCTGGTACGATCGGATTCTTTCAGGAAGATTGCATACGGTCATGTCTTTATAGATTCCACCCGTAACGCCTTCTAATGCAGTATGCGTTGCCAAATAGAGAGAAGTGGCCGCTCCTTGTTCCGGCGTTCTGATCAAAGGTCTGAACAAAACATCTGCCAAAGGGTCTATCCATTTATGTATGTTGATGATGGGTGTGTCCACCACACCGGGATCTACCATATTGACGGTTATGCCGTCCTTTTCCCACAACTCAGACAATCGTAAGCAAAGAAGGGTAAGTGCCAGTTTGGAACAGGCATACTGCCTGAAACGGTTATATCTTATAGGCGGATAAGGGAAAAAATCAGGTATGGAACCGTAATACAATACCACAGAAACGGTAGTTACTACCCTGCTGCCCGGCTTGAGCAGCGGTCGCAACATATACGTAAAAAGCGTGGGCCCCAGACAGTTGACCATATTATGCATTTCGTACCCTTCGTTCGTATTTTCCCTTTTGTTTCCCAACATGCCGGCATTGTTTATTAACACATCCAGACGAGTTTCTTTTTGCAAAAGGTATTGCGTTGCTTTTTTAATAGACGTTACGGAAGATAAATCCATTTCTAAAGACTCCACACGCTCTCGGCCGTACTCTTGAAGCATTTGATTATAAAAAGCCAATGATCTGTCACTCTTACGGAAAGAAAGAATAACCCGGTATCCCGATTGAATCAATGTTGTACAAAGTATCCTTCCAATGCCTCCGTTTGCACCGGTTACCAGAGCTACAGGGAAATCGTTCGCTTTCATCAACCCGTTGTTTTAAAACTTATGTTAATAAATAAAAGGGAACACACGCTTCTTAGGACTGTTTTCCATCTGTTCGCCAAACTTTTCCAAATACGTATTGTAAATGGCATGTGCCCTTGGAACAAGATTGGCAAAAGTCCATATAAAAAACACAAATCCGCTATACGACCATGTAAGAATAGCAAAACCAAGCCACTCCACAATTTCTCCAAAATAATTGGCACTAGTCACGTACGAAAACAAGCCTTTTTCCGGTAAATAATGTTTTGTATCTCCTTGTGCCCTCAGTTCTCTTATGACTTTATCCGAATAAATATTTATTCCCATCCCTGCTATAAAAAGAGATACTCCCAACAAGAAACGAATGTCTGTAAGCCATGTGATGGGATACCTGTCTGCCGGAGCCAAATAAAAAATCCAGTGTCCTTGCATAAGAGCGTTGGCTACATTAAACACCATTCCCATCAACATGATAAGGATAGGCATCCGATTCTTCCCTCTTATGAGCCATGGAAAGACAAATGATCTTTGCAGGTAATGCATCTGAAACAACAAGAAAAAAATAAACGGAACCGTATTCCATCGGACAGGAGAGGCAACCCACAAATAGCACATCACAATAAAGACAGGCGCCTCCATGAGCATCCAAGCCAATCTGTTGGGAAGAGTGGCCCCCCATTTTTCATTCAACAAAATTCCATAACCTGCTTTTATTTTATAGAGCGCTACAAAGACCACAGCGGCTAAAATCACCATGATGTGCAGTACCAGTTGAAAGGTATCGGGTGAAATATTCATAAGGCACAAATGTAATAAATATTTGTATTTTTGTCTTATGAGGGTTTTGTTTCGCTTTATACACTTTGGATTTCTTGCCTTCGTTTTGTTCTCTTGTGCCGAGAAGGGAAAAAAACAAGAACAAAAACTACCTGAATACGAGTCCGGTACCGTGCCTGCCCCCATAACGTCAGCAGAGGAAATACGAAAATATCAAGTACTGCATTATTGGGACCTTTTCCCGTTTAACGATATCCGTTCCGTTCAACAAGAAGGGTATGCGGAAAAAGCGTTTACCCATTTTGTGCAATTGTTGCAAGGTGCTGACCTGCAACTGGCCACACAAGGCATAGTGCGTATGGTTTCCGGTATTGACAGAGCAGGAAAAACAGACACGGTTCAAAAACGTGTTCTGCTCAGATTTCATGAAATGGCAGAGCATTTTTTTCACCACCCCAACTCTCCCTTTAGGGATGATGAATTGTACATACCTGTATTGGAATATTTTGTATCAAGCCCGTTGCCGGATGCCTTGGAAAAAGTCCGCCCCTCGTACCTCTTACATGCCGCCTATAAGAACCGCGTAGGATCTTCTGCAGCAGATTTTCATTTTGTACAAGCCTTTGAAAACAAACAAAAGAACTTATACGACCTGAAAGCTCCTTTTACATTGCTCTTTTTCATACATCCGGATTGCCAGGCTTGTATGGGAGTAACGCAGGAACTCTTATCTTCTGTGTTTGTTACGCATCTTGTGGAAAACAACTTGTTGGTTGTTCTTACGCTATATCCTGAAGAAGACCTGAAAAGTTGGTTGCAATTTCTTCCGCAATTGCCCCCGGAATGGCTTCATGCATACAATCCGGATAATGAAATATACAATGAAGAATTGTACTACCTGAACGCCATTCCCTCTCTTTACTTACTGGATGAAAAGAAAGAAGTTCTTGTGAAAGACGCCGTATCTGTCAGACAAGTAGAAAGAATCCTTCGGGAAAGGGCACACTTTTTGTAACTTTGCGCCTGCAACCCAAAAACATATGAGACTAAAGGATTGTCTGCTCATATTGATTGTATTCTTGTTTGCCTGCGCTCGCGTTACGGCTCAAACTCCGGACACCCTAGCTGTACCTGTAAGTGATTCCTTGGCGCTGGCTGCTCCGGACTCCTTAGCGTTGGCTGCTCCGGACTCCTTAGCGTTGGCTGCCCCGGATTCCTTGGCGCTGGCTGCCATAGATTCCTTACGTATCCCACAGTTTGATTCCACAGGCAAGCAACTTCCCGACAGCTTGGGTTATATATACCATTTGGACAGTTTGGGGTTTATTCAGGTAGACAGTTTGGGATACTTTATGATAGATTCTCTGGCTACCTTCTCTAAGAAGGAAATGAAGCAGTTTGCGCGACAAAAACGAAAGGAAGAGAAAGCCATAGCAGATTCTATTTACAAAAGTACTTTCCATACTTTGGATACGTATGCAGTGCCCGACTCTCTCAAACACGAACGGTTTATTACATGGACGCACGAATCGCACTTTAACAAGCTGAGTTTCAAAGATGTGGACACAAACATCCAGAGTCATTTTTACGATTATGCCCATATGAAAAAGGATGTAGGGGCTGTATATTTGGGTACGGCTGGATCGCCTACGTTGCCTTTCCATTATTTTAACAGAGAAAGAAGAGAGCATTTTGACTTCTGGAGTGCCGGAATGGAAGAAGCACACGACAAAGAAACGCTGCCGGCGTACAACACCAAAAGTCCCTATACAGTCATGTCGTATTCCGGAACGTTCTTTTCTCACAAAGAAAAAGAAGAGTTAAACGTAGGACTTCTCCACACACAAAACCTTTCGCCGGAAACAAACATCCAATTTTATTATAAAAAAATTGGAACAAAAGGCTTACTGCAAAACGAATCTACCAATACCCGAACATTGGCTTTTACCGCAAACCACTTGGGCAAACGGTATGTCATGCACGCAGGGTATATTAGAAACAGCCTGAACAAGGCAGAAAACGGAGGTATAAAACAAGATTCATTTATTCTGGATACACTCATAGATGCACGTACAATCCCCGTCTGGTTGGCCAATGCCTCTTCTGCATTATCAGACAACCAGCTGTTTGTCACTCAGAGCATTGGGTTGCCCATACGGCTTTTTAGAAGAGACACCTTAAAACCGGAAGACGGTACGGTTGTGTATTTGGGACATGCCGGTCATTGGAATACCATGAGCAGAAGTTATACAGATGAAATAGCCTTGAACGACAAAGACGGTCGAGATTTCTACCACAACAACTTTTACTTAGATCCTACAAAAACGAGAGATTCTGTACAAACCATGGTGCTTGACAACCGATTTTTCCTACGGATTCAGCCGTGGTCATCTACAGCCATCCTTTCCGGATTGGAAGGAGGAGTAGGATATACGCTCTTGTCTCACTATTATTTTTTACCCGATTATTATACGGGCGGATTGGACAAACAATGGCATAACGCAGCGTATGCATACGCCGGTGCCTACGGCATGTTAAAAAAATATTTTGCTTGGAATGCTACAGGAAAGTTGCATTTTGCCGGGTATTACATAGGAGATATGTCCTTAGACGCAACCATGCGCTTCTCTTTTTACCCTTTGCCGTCGGGTATACATCTTACAGGTACTTTTTTGTTTCACAGAAAAACACCGGACTATTTTGAGCAACAATACTATTCCAACCATTTTCAGTGGAACAACACATTTGAAAAAACTACAAACACCAGAATCAACGCCACCCTGTCCATTCCTCGCTGGAGGACAGAAGCAGCCTTCAATTACGGACTGATAGGCCATCCTATTTATTACGACACACTGGGTACAGTAAGGCAAACGGACAAACCGGTCAATATCATAACGGCCACCTTGTCTCAAGATCTTAAATTTTGGTATGTCCGTCTGGAAAACAGATTGTTGTTTCAATTTTCATCACATCCGGATATCATCCCCCTACCCTTAGTAGCTGCAAACTTTAGATACTACTTGGAAATACCGGTGGTAAAAGACGTAATGACGGCACAAATTGGGGCTGACATTACATTTCATACATCTTATTACATGAACGCTTACAATCCTGCTTTAGGCCAATTCCACGTACAACGGGAAACAAAGTACGGAAACACTCCATATATAGATGCTTTTGTAAATTTAAAATGGAAACGGGCCACTATTTACGTAAAATACTTAAACGCAGCACAAGGTTGGCCAACCGGTGATTATTTCTCAGCCCCGCATTATATCCGTCCGCAACGCGTTGTAAAAATAGGTATTACGTGGCCATTTTATGTAAAACCATTAAAAGCAGGAAAGAGCGACTCTTCTACTCAAGACAGTGAACTCAAAAATCAAAATATTAGTTCTTCTTCTGGCGACCTTTCTGTTGGTCGTCCTGTACGGTGAATACCGTAATCTCACAAATACTCGTAAAACGAACAAGAGAGATGAAAAAGAATGGGCCACCATGCAAGGTGATACGTTGTATTGTACTGTTTATTTGCCAAGGCATGCAGGAACTCGAATAGGATACCATTACGAATTGATGAGAAGATTTGCCCAAGTGCATGAAATGGTTCTGCAATACGTTCCTGTTCATGAGTCCGTACCGGCTTGGGACTTGTTGGAAAGCCACAAAACAGACATTCTTGCCATAAATATTATCCGAGATTCTATACCTAAACATTTGACAGGCAAAATCTTTATTTCACCCCAAATTACATCCATGGGCGAAGTCTGGGTTGTTCTAAAAGACAAACACACCCGACATTTGGACTTGGTTCATTGGCTGACGCTCTTTAAACAATCCCCGGGCTACACGGCCTTTAGAAGTACTTTTCTTCCGGCTTCCAAAAACAGGAGTCCGTACGATTCCCTTTTACGCGTCTATGGAAGAACATTGGGATGGGACTGGAGGCTCCTCAGGTCTGTGATGTATCAAGAGTCACAATACAGAATGAATGCACGTTCAGCCAGCCATGCCGTTGGACTTATGCAAATCAAAGAATCAACAGCCGTAGATTTAAAAATCAAAGATTTGTACGACCCGGAAGAAAACATTCGCGGTGCCGTCTTGTATTTTACTTTTCTAAAAAGAAACATGCACCTATCACATCTATCGGAAGAAGAAGAAATCAATTTTATCTTGGCTGCCTACAATGCCGGCATGAAGCGTATTCAGGACAGCAGAGAAAAAGCAGATCGGGATGGGAAAGATCCCAATGTCTGGTCTCATGTAAGTAAGTACACGCCTCGTCAAACACAGGAATATGTAGAAATGATCTGGTTCAGATACTTGGACTGGACTAACGCATCCGAACAGATTCTGCGGGACTGATTCGGGCTATGCTTTTCAAGGGCACCATCAAAACAAGCAAAAGAATACCCACCGCAACTGCATCAATAAGCACCACATGTGTCCATGAAATGGCTATGGGAACGCTGTCTACAAAGTAGTTAGCCGGATTTAACTTGATAAGATGTTGTGTTTTTTGCAGGTACAAGAAGAGTACCGCCGGGACAGTTCCCAGGGCCGTTCCTAGGAAAGCCACCCGTGCCGAATGGTATAAAAACATATTTCTAAGAACGGCGTCCCTCATACCTATTGCTTTTAACAATCCAATGGTCGATGTCTTTTCAAACAACATGATGAGCAAACCGGACACCATATTGAATCCCGCAACCAACACCATCAATACCAAAAGTACGATTACATTGATATCCATCAAAGCCAACCAGTCGTACAAATGGGCGTATTTTTTACGTACATTGCTCAGTACAACTCCTTGATCAGAATCCAACGATTCTTGTAAAATAAAGTTTTCCATCCTTACCTGCGCAATATCAGCCCTCTTTCTATCCTTTAAAAAAATTTCAATACCGCTTGCTTGGCTCCTGTCCCATCCGTTAATCCGCTGTGCATGGCGAATATCTCCCAATATCAGATGGTTGTCAACATCCTCCAATTGTACATCGTACACACCGGACACAACAAAACGTCTCATCTTCACACTGTTGCCTATAAAATACAGGGTAGTCACATCTTGTACGTTCAATCCCAAATACGAAGACATACGTTGCGATATCAAAATCTCACTGGAAGATACGGAATCTGAAATGGCAGGTAACGAACCTCTTACCAAGTGTTGGCTAAAAAAATCCCACGAATAAGAAGGTCCTACTCCTTTGTATGATACAGACTGCAAAGCCTGATCTGTTCGTATCATGCCATATGCTATAGCAAATTCTTGGATGGCAGACACTTCCGGAAGCAATGGCAAAGCAGACAAATAAGACAGATTTGTAGATACGGGAAAAGGTTCAGTAACAAATCCTGCGCCGGGAGCCTCTATCAGTATGTCTCCCATAAACCCTACAGCCCTGTTTTCTATTTGCACTCTAAAGCCACGCACTATAGCCACCGCCAAAATCATGGTGAATACACTCACTGCCACACTAAACGTAGCAATACGCATACCCATGCGGCTTACCTTACCTGTAGAAGTAGCATCCCCTTTTAATCTTCCGGCCAAAAAAACAGCGAGGCTCTTTTTCTTCATTATTTACTCATCTTGATCGTCATCTATCTCTATCAACATTGTTTTTTCACGGCCAAAAAGGGATAGAATGCGATGGAGTTTGTCTACTTGGTGTTTTTGCGGTTCTTTTTCCGGAGCAGAAAAGCTAAACAACAGTGTTTCTGCATAAATTTGTGCCAAATCTACCGGTAACGCTTCTCTGAAAGAATCTTCAGGAATATTCAAATGCATGCTTTTCAAAAATTTCTCCAATTCTTCATGCGGAAACATCAGACCGTTTTTAAAGACGTTGACAAAAAGCATTTCGTTTTTCGTATTGTGTACTACCGGCAAAAATCCGCCTTTAAAAACACATCCTCCTATGGGAACGCCTGTTTGATAAGCCAACATAATGTATAACAAGCCAACTGCCACAGGGCTTCCCCTTTTTTTCATCAGCACTTTATGGATAAACGTGTTGTCCGGTCGGGAAAACATAGGGTCTGTTGTTTTTATATGCAACCTGTTGAAAAACACATGATTGAACAACATGACTCGCTCTATGACTGTTTGATCGTCACGCATTTCAGACAGAATCTCTGCCACGTAATCCATCATAACAGGATGCAAATCCACAGCTTCCACTCCGTCTGTCAAGATATTCTGAATGTAGCAAAGGCCGGCAAGCAAATCGTCATCTTCTGTTTCAATCCAATGCTTCAATGTGTCAAATTTCATTTCCTCTTTCAGAGCCCTCAGCATTTTTTGAATAGCAAATGCCTCGGACTCTCCTTCAGTCCTATGATGGACTTCTTCCAACTGCTCAATTGCCGAACCTCCCATAGATTTCAGATGTTCAAACAGCGCATCTTGTACGTACGTATCCGGGTCGTCCAGCAAGGGCACCAAATCCCATATTTCTTTATCATAAACCATAGATATTACAAGATAAGCATTCTTTCCAAAATTTCCGAAGCTTTTTCCAGCATCAATCCTTTGTAATCTACCTTCATATCTTTGCTGTCTCTTTGAGCAATGATCAAACAAACGGTAGCCCCCTGATGTCCTAACAAACGGGACAGACCGGCAATGGCGGAACCTTCCATTTCAATATTAGTGACTTGCAAATCTTTGTATTTGAAAGATACCAATTTGGACATGTAATCCGGATCGGCAAGAGGTATTCGTATGACACGTCCTTGCGGTCCGTAAAATCCGGGAGCGGAAAGAGTGATGCCCTTAACGGCATCGGCAAATTTCTTTTCCAACCGTTCTGAATTGCGTACAAAATAGGGATCTGCCAATTGTACAGGCCATTTCATATGGCGTACAAAAGCTTGTTCCAAATCCAAATCAGACACAGAGTCTCTTCCTGCATACCAATTAAGCAATCCATCAATTCCTGCGGAATAAGAGGAAAAAACGAGTGTGCCCGGCAGAATGCCCGGTTGGATGGCTCCGGAAGTTCCCAATCTTAGAATATTCAAAGACGTGTGTTTGTCTTTTACGGTACGTGTATCAAAATCAATATTGACTAAGGCATCCAATTCGTTCATGACAATATCTATATTGTCTGTACCTATTCCTGTGGAAAGAAAGGTTACCTTTTGTGTTTTGAAATACCCCGTCACCCACACAAATTCTCTGTTTCTTCCTTCGTGTTCTATAGGGTTCAACAAAGGACGCAACAAACCAACCCTATCCGGGTCTCCAAGCAACAGTACATGGTCTGCCAATTGTTCCGGTCTTATGTGTAAGTGAAAAATACTTCCGTCACTGTTTATTACCAATTCTGAAGGTTCAATTGTTCTCATATTACAAATGTAGATGAAAATTGCAGATTTTACTCTAAATTTGTTGGAACTAACAAAATCTATCTCATGATACAAAGAATTCAAACCCTCTACCTTCTCATTGCACTGGGCTTGATGACCTCGCTCTTTTTTGGAATCTATGCAACGTATACGCCTTTTGTCGTACTTACGGCTGCTGTATGCGCCTTGTTGTTACTGACCGTTTTCCTTTTTAAAGCCCGCAAAATTCAAATCCGTCTGTGTATATATACTTCACTTATCTTATTGGGACAACAAATATGGATGGGTGTCGTTTACTATCAAAACAAAGCCCATTTCACTTTTTCTGTGACCACCGTATTCCCCATTGTCAGTATCATCTTTATCATACTGGCTTTAAGAGCTATTGGCAGCGACGAGGCTTTGGTGCAATCCTACAACAGATTGCGTGGCGGAAAGAAAAAGAAATGATTAAATTTACTATATTTAACAAATAACCAATACAATAGATATGGAAAAGAACATCTCCAGACGCAATTTTTTGCAGAAAAGCGCCTTGGCTACCGCAGGAGCCATCGTTGCAACAACACCACTCATGGGTAACGTGCCGGCAAGCTCTCAGCGGAAAAAGAGACAAGCGGCTACTGACAAATTAAACATAGCCGGAATTGGAATTGGAGGACGTGGAGGCGGTGTAATCCGACAAATGAATTCGGAAAACATCGTTGCTCTATGTGATGTGGATTGGAAGTACGCAGCCAATCAGTTGAATAATTATCCCGATGCCAAAAAGTACAAAGACTTCAGAAAGCTCTTTGATGAAATGGGGCATCAAATAGATGCTGTAGTAGTAGGTACAGCAGACCATACGCACGCCGTTATTGCAGCACAGGCTTTAGCCATGGGCAAACATGTGTATTGCGAAAAACCGCTCACACACACCGTATACGAAACACGGCTTCTTACGCGCTTGGCAGACAAACACCAAGTAGCCACTCAAATGGGCAACCAAGGAGCTTCGGGCAAAGGAGTACGGGAAATATGTGAAGTCATTTGGTCCGGAATGATTGGCGAGGTGACAAAGGTAGATGCTTTCACAGACAGACCCATCTGGCCGCAAGGTCTGGAAACACCTACGGAAGTGCATACACCCCACCCCGACCTGGATTGGGACCTCTTCATAGGACCGGCGCCCTACCGTCCATACAACCAACTTTACCATCCATGGAATTGGCGAGGCTGGTGGGATTTTGGAACAGGAGCTTTGGGAGATATGGCTTGCCACATTTTACAGCCTGTGGTCAAAGCGTTGAATCTGCAATCCCCTATTGCAGTTCAGGGCAGTTCCACTTCCTTGATGACAGACTGTGCGCCCAACGCACAAATAGCCAAATTTGTCTTCCCGGCAAGAGACAACATGCCTAAAATAGGTATGCCCCGTGTAGAAGTAACGTGGTATGACGGAGGCTTGATGCCTGAATATCCAAAAGGATGGCCTGCCGGAAGAAATATGAACGACAGCGGCGGTGCCGTTGTGTTTCACGGAACAAAAGACACGCTCATCTGCGGCTGTTACGGTGTGAATCCCTGGCTGTTGTCCGGTCGTTCGCTCCCCGCTCCCACCATGACGCGTGAAGTACCTGATAGCAACCACTATGATGACTTTATTCGTGCCTGTAAAGAAAGTCCGGAAGCACGTGTTAAATCGGCATCGGATTTTTCAGAAGCAGGACCGCTGAACGAAATGGTAGTTATGGGAGTGCTGGGCGTTCGTTTGCAAGGACTCAGAAGAGAATTGTTATGGGATGGAGAATCCATGAAGTTTACCAATATTTCTCCGAACGATACCATACGCATGAAAGTAAAAGACGGCTTTTCCATAAAAGACGGACACCCCACATTCAATCACCAATATTCAGACCCCATCAATGCGCTGGAATTTGCCAACGAATTGATCCGTCACACGTACAGAGAAGGCTACTCCTTACCTGACATGCCTTGAATACATATATAAATTTTACAAATACCTATGCTATGAAAAAAATCATCTTTATCACTTTTCTTATGGCTGCTTTTTTATCTACCGGCTGTTCTTCTTGCAACAACAAAAAGAAAGAAGTTGCACAAGACGACCCCAATGTAATAGTACTTTTTGATGGAGAAACGTTTGAAGGCTGGAGGGCATACAACGGAACGGAAGTGCCCGGAGCTTGGACTATAGAGGACGGAGCTATCAAAATCAACGGTTCGGGACGCGGAGAAGCCGGAGCAGAAGACGGCGGAGACATCATTTACGACCGCAAATTTGGAAACTTTGAACTGACCTTTGAATGGAAAGTAGGAAAAGGATCCAATTCCGGTGTGTTCTACCTGGCACAGGAAATACAGGGACAACCCATTTACATTTCAGCTCCCGAATACCAAATCCTGGACAACGAACACCACCCCGATGCCTTTTTAGGTGTTGACGGAAACCGTCAATCGGCTTCTCTCTACGACATGATTCCCGCCAAGCCGCAAAATGCCAAACCTTACGGAGAGTGGAACACAGCAAAAATCCTTGTATACAAAGGAACTGTTGCTCACTTCCAAAACGAAGAGCCGGTGCTGGAATACCATTTGTGGACGCAACAATGGCAAGAGATGTTGGATAACAGCAAATTCAGCCAAGAAAAATGGCCTATTGCCTACGACCTGCTTCTCCATTGCGGTGGAGAAGAAAAAGAAGGGTTTATCGGATTGCAAGACCACGGGGACGACGTCTGGTTTAAAAACATCAAAGTCAGAATATTAGACTGATGAAGATTTTACATAGAATACTTGCTGCCGCTATCCTGCTTTTTCTTTGTTCTTGTACAGAAAAACAAGAGCAAAAACAGATAGGGTTACAATTGTATTCCATTCGAGCTCAAATGGCTAAAAATATGGATACAACGTTAGATGCAGTAGCGGCAGCCGGGTATTCTTTTGTAGAACTGGCCGGGTACAACCACAAAGAAGGTACTTTTTATGGGTTGCCGGGACAAGATTTCATCCGGTTGTGCCACTCCAGAGGATTGGAGGTACTATCTTCCCATATAAACGGTCCCGACCCCAACACAATCCCATGGGAAGCGTGCCTTTCTTGGTGGGACAAGGCCATAGAAGACCATGCCCAAGCGGAAATCAAATACCTTGTACAGCCTTCCATGCATAAAACAGCGTATACGTCTTTGGAAGGGTTGCTGCAATATTGCCGGCTGTTCAATGAAGTAGGAGAAAAATGCAACAACGCAGGCATTCGCTTTGGTTACCACAACCACGACAAAGAATTTTCCACTTTGTTTGACGGCATCCCCATTTACGACCACATGCTGTTGCATACAAATCCCGACAACGTTTTCTTCCAAATAGATGTATTCTGGAGCTTAGTAGGCGGTTCTCCGGCACAAGAGTACATGGAAAAGTACCCCGGCAGATTTGAATTGTGGCATGTAAAAGACGACAAAGAGATTGGAGCATCCGGCAAAATCGATTTTGAATCTTTGTACAAAAGAGCACGTATTGCCGGTTTAAAATATGCCATAGTAGAACAAGAAGCCTTTGATTTGGAACCGTTTGAAAGCATCAAAGCCTCTTACGATTTTCTAAACAATGCGCCATACGTAAAACCATCGTACGCCCCGGTGCCGTAAGTATTAGGGTTGTTCTGTTACACAGAATTTTTTTATGACGCTATACGCATCTTGAATACCCAGCTCTCCGGCTGTCGAGATGTCCATACAACCTTTTTCTTTTTCTTTCAGGTAAATTTGTATTAACCCCCGGTTGTAATACGCTTCTGCCAAGTACGGGTACAGTTCTATTGACTTTGTGTAATTCCCTATAGATGTGGGAAAATCTCCTTTCAAACAATACAGATTGCCCAAATTGTAATATACATACGCAAAATCAGGAGCCAACAGAGCGGCTTTCTCCAAATCGTCTATGGCAGCGGAGTAATCGTACTCCCTCCTTCCTTGGTCTTGCACTCTTGTACGTGTAGTTCCGCTTTGATCCAAAGTGAGGATTTGTACGTTGCTTTCCATAGAGGCAATAAACTCAATCATTTCGCTTTGCAAAGCCGCCCTATTCATATAATAAAAAACATTTTCCGAGTCTATTTCTATGGCTTTATTGTATGAGGCCAACGATGCATTAAACAATTTGCTTTGAAAATCCAATATTCCGTCCATAAAATGCAAGTTGGCTGAAGGCTTGTCCTTCAACAACCTTTGAACTTGTTCTCTCTGAAAACTCAAATAATCAGATTCCGTTTCAGGCTCTGCACTATACAGATTTACCGGAATAGATTGGCTTAAAATAAATTTTTCCAATCCTTCGTAATAATACCGCTGTTCCAGCGCCAAAGATGTTCCCGTTTGTCCCGCCAAAATTTTGAATAGCGGTTTCAGTCGTATGTCTACGTCTTTGTACTGCAACAATTCGTTATCAAATTCTTTCTTGGCAAAGTCTGCATCCAAAGCCAACAATCTGTCAAACCGTTGTGTTGTATCTGCAAAAGCCGAATACGTGGAATCCCCAATTTTTGACTTGTATTCAGACACCTTCTTTTGAGCCGTTTTGTAATCCAAATCTGCTGCGGCAAACAATCCCATTTTGTTTTTCACATAAGACCGGTTCATATACGCATTGGCAAAATCGGGGTACAAATCAATGGCTTTGTCGTAATCTCTGAGTGCCTCACCATACCTGTCCATTTGAATAAACAAAGCCGCTCTGTTGAAATACGCAAGCACGTTGTTGGGGTTGATATCAATGACTCTGTCGTAATCATCCAAAGCCTTATTGTAATCGCCTATTTGCGTTCTTATAAGGGCCCTGTTGTATAACGTAAGGGCATTGCCCGGATCTTCCTTCAAAACGTGCTCCAAATCCTCCAAAGCCCCCATCAATTCGTCTTGATTGTATCTGATGAGAGCCCTGTTAAAGTAAGCAAAAGTATTGTCCGGCTCAAGAGTTAGCGCCTGATTCAAATCTGCCAATGCTTTTTCGTAATTTTCTTGCAAGGCATACACACGCGAGCGTCTGATGTAGCCCTCTGGATCAAACTTGTTGAGCAAAACAGCCGTATTGTAATCGTTCAAAGCCTTTACCGTATCTTTTAAGTACAAGTAACAAGCCCCCCTGTTCAAATACGCTTCGCTCACTCGAGGTTCGTGGCGTATGAAACGGTTAAAATCTTCTTCTGCCTTGTTGAATTGTTGCGACAACAAATACGTAACACCTCGGCTAAAATACAATCCGTTGTATCCGGGTCTGAGTGCAATGGCTTCTTTTAAGTCATCCAATGCCTTTTCATAATCTCCCAACCGGGAATGCGTTATGGCTCTGTAATGGTACGCCAAAGTGAAGATTGGATGTATTTGTATTGCCCTGTCAAAGTCTGTACGAGATCCCAAAAAATCTCCCAAATTGTATTTTCCTATGCCTCTGAAAAAATACGCATCGTGCAAACTCGGGTCCAATTGAAGAAGCTTGTTGAAGTTGTCTATGGCTTGTTGGTAACGTCCTTCAAACAAAAGGTGTTGTCCTCTGTAAAAAAATTGCTGTTTATCATACTGCCCCCATAGTTTGTACGGGCCCATAAGGAACAGAACAACCATGAAAAACGTTAAGGAATTTCTTCTTGTCATACTTCAAAGGTATAAAATTGGCGGGAAAATTCGTTTATTTGCACTCAAATACAACAAAACATGTTCCATAGTCTTGGTCGTTCACTTGCTTTAGTCTATATCCTGTTCCTGAGTACAACGGTGCTGCAAGGTCAAGCCTTCCGCCCGGAACCGTATGCAAGAAACATCACTTCCAAAGAACTGACATACCATATTGAATACCTTACAGACAGCCTCTTACAAGGCAGAGAAACAGGAACTCCGGGAGCCGTAGCCGCATGTGCTTATGTAATGGAAAAATTCAAACAATACGGTTTGCTTCCGGTGGGGCATGGTGTGTCAACTACAGCACATCCGTCTTATATCCAAGGGTTTATGTGCAATCAAACCAAGCGAGGCAGAAACGTCGTTGGATGTTTTCCGGCAGACGTACCGGGACATGATGAGTACATCATTGTATCTGCTCATTACGACCACTTGGGAATCATCAACGGAATCCGGTACCCCGGTGCAGACAGCAACGCATCGGGTTTGTCTGTGCTACTGACTTTGGCACGTACTCTTGGACAAATGAAAAAAGACGGCGTCCTTTTTACCCACAACATCCTCTTTGTAGCTTACGATGCCAAAGAATACTCTATGGCCGGAGCTCGTGCTTTTGCCCATTCTTTACCTATACTGCCGGAACACATCTCTGCAAACATCAACATAGACCAAATGGGAACCATTTTGGCTCCTCCTTCCCGGTCTACAGATTATGTATTGGTTCTGGGAGCCTCCACGTTGCCGCCACACCTTCTAAGATCTCTGAATAACAGCAACTTCTATTACAACGTGGGGTTAGAGATAGATTACTCGTTTTACAACAGCCCTGCGTTTGCAGACATTTATTTTTCTATGACGGAACAATTTTGGCTCTCGCAGAAAAACGTACCCTCTTTGTTGATTACCTCCGGTGTTCATGATCATACGTACAAACCAACAGACAGTCCCGATATCATAGAGACTCAAGTCTTAAAAAAGAGAACGCAATGGCTCTTCTTTTTCATTTGGGATCTGGTTCAGCGGTTATAAATACGGAACAAATCGTAAGACAACACTATACTTCCTCGTATCTGTTGCATTTTGTAATCAAAGAAATCGTTTCCTTTTGTAAAAATATCCCTTACTCCAAACATCAAATGCAATCCGACCCTTAAACGAGAAGCTATTTTTGTCTGGTAGCCTATCAGAAATCCGGCATCCCACCTTGTAAGCAAACCGGAAAAATCCATCACTTGCGGGTCTGTAACTTGTGCATCTACTCTATCGGGCTCAAAGCCTATAAACCCTTTTAGAGCATGTGTGGTAAATGTGGATTTGAATACATAAGAACCAAACAAACCGGCCTGTATAGCATGGTTTCTTTTGGATCCTATATAATAATTCGTATAAAAAGGAACTTCCAGAAATGTGAAACTCATTGCCATTTCTGATATTCCCGTAAAATACTGTACGGTATTTTCCCCTTTAAATTTCTGATTGGCAACGCGTGCATCGGCTTCCATGGCTACCGTTTTGTAGTTCACATTGGCACCCAATGAAACAGAAGGGCTGATATCCCATATCAAATTGGCGCCAAAGGCAGCATTCAATTTGGGATACGGATTGAAAGAGCCTCCTACGGCTTTGAAAGGAATGGGAACGGCACCTCCTATATCTGTGCCTACTTGAACACCAAAGGAAAACACACGCTCAAACGGAGTGTTTGCCAGCATGTTGTCAACTGAAAACAGAAAAAGAAAAAGCGGTATGCTTATCCATAAAATGGTCTTCCTGGTCATAACAACAAAACTACAACATTTTTTCATGCAGAGCGGCTCCTGTAGGTAAGTCTACTCTTTCCGCCAATGCTTCCGGCGTACCGGCAAAAGAACAAAAACCGCCTTTGTCTCCTGCTCCGGGCCCTAAATCAATGACCCAATCGGCGCATTTCACCACATCCATATTGTGCTCTACCACCAATACCGAATGGCCTTTGTCTATAAGGGCATTAAAAGATTTTAACAACCTGGCTATATCGTAGACATGCAAACCCGTAGTGGGTTCGTCGAATAAAAACAACCGCTTTCCTTTCAACGTATCGCGCGAAAGGAAAAACGCCAATTTCACGCGTTGGCTTTCTCCTCCGCTCAAACTGCTACTGCTCTGCCCAAGTTTTATGTAGGAGAGTCCCACGTCATCGAGCGGTTTTAATTTCTGTGCAATGCGTTTTGCTGCCGGTTCTTCTTGGGAAGCAAAAAAATCAATGGCATCTTTTACCGTCATTTCCAATACATCGTGGATGTTTTTCTCTTTATATCTGACTTCCAGGATATCCGGCTGAAACCGTTTTCCTCCGCAAGCATCACACGTAAGTACCACATCTGCCATAAATTGCATTTCAACCTGCACAACTCCTTCACCCCTGCAATCGGGACAACGTCCTCCTTCTATATTGAATGAAAAATGGGAGTGGCCGTATCCGTTCATGCGTGCGTACGGTTGTTCCGAATACAATTTTCTGATATCATCATACGCTTTGATGTACGTTACGGGATTGGACCTAGAAGATTTTCCAATAGGATTCTGGTCTACCAGTTCCACACCTCCCAGCCTGTGTATGTCTCCGTAAAGAGTATCGTATTTCCCGGGTGCAGGCACCCTCCCTTGATTGTATTCTCTAGCCAATGCGTTGTATAGAATATCGCGTACCAAAGAAGATTTTCCGGATCCGCTTACTCCCGTAACGGCTGTGAAAATCTGAAGAGGAAACTTCACATCTATATGTTGAAGGTTGTTGTGTGCGGCTCCTTTCACAGCTATGAATGAATTCCATGACCTTCTTTTGTCCGGTATAGGGATTACTTGGGGATTGGACAAAAACCTAAGCGTCCTGCTTTCTTTTTCTTTAAACGGTTGTCCCGGAGCTAGAGGCGGACCTTGATAGATCAGCTTTCCGCCGTCCTTTCCCGCCAAAGGCCCTATATCTATGATTTGATCGGCAGCTCGCATAATCTCCTCATCATGTTCTACAATCAAAACAGTATTTCCCAAATCTTTGAGAGACTTCAAAGACTTGAGAAGACGCTGCGTGTCACGCGGATGCAAACCAATACTCGGTTCATCCAAGATGTATAAACTGCCTACAAGAGAGCTGCCCAGGGCGCTTACCAAGTTCACGCGTTGGCTTTCTCCTCCGCTCAACGTAGAAGACCTCCTGTTCAACGTCAAATATCCAAGACCCACTTGGTTCAGAAAAGTAAGCCGTGACCGGATTTCTTGTAACGTTCTACCGGCAATTTCTTGCTCCTGATGAGTCCACAAGGTGTCGTAAAAAAAAGCCGTTACCTTTTCTATACTCATTTCCAGCAACTCATCAATTCTCTTTCCATGTACCTTTACATAAGAAGCTTCCTTCCTTAACCGAGAACCGCCGCATTCAGGGCATCTTGTCTTGCCTGTAAACCGACTGATCATGATTCTATTCTGTATCTTGTACCGGGCCGATTCCAAATGCTTGAAAAACCGATGAATCCCCGCTACGTTTTCGTCTCCGCTCCACAACCATTCTCTTTCTTTTTGGGACAACTTCTCATACGGTGCATGGATGGAAAAGCCTACTTCTGCCGCATGGTCTATGACTTGGTTTTTAAAGAAACTCATGACTTCTCCCCTCCAGCAAGCTATGGCATCTTGATAGACAGACAAGGTTTTGTCAGGTAC
>MTBK01022956.1_pt1 | contig 46110 bp, 35 predicted proteins | sample 1535981 | NCBI WGS metagenome assembly MTBK01 (sample SAMN06109225, study PRJNA356200) | anaerobic digester metagenome | isolation source: biogas reactors fed with pig manure or primary and secondary sludge | place: Spain | collected 2016-06-30
TGTGATCGCCGCCGTCAACGTCGTCTTGCCATGATCCACGTGGCCAATTGTCCCAATATTCACATGCGGCTTACTGCGATCGAATTTCTCTTTGCTCATATTCTCCTCTCAAAGTAATTAGAAACTAGTTACTCGCTCCCTTGACCTTTGCGATGATCTCTTCCGCGACATTTCTCGGTGCCTCTGCATAACGTTCAAAGTGCATCGAGCTTGTCGCCCGTCCCTGCGTCGCCGAGCGAAGATCAGTCGTATAACCAAACATCTCGCTCAGCGGCACAAACGCCGTAACGACCGAAACATTTCCCGGACGCGGCTCCATCTTCTCGATCTGTCCGCGGCGGCGGTTAAGATCACCGTTGACCGAGCCCATGTATTCCTCGGGCGTTACGACCTCGACACGCATGATCGGCTCCAGTAGAACGGGCTTTGCCTTCTTAAGGGCATCCTGGAACGCCAGCGAACCTGCGATGTGGAATGAACGCTCGTCCGAGTCAACCTCGTGATACGACCCGTAGATCAAGGTGGTCTTGATATCGACCAGCTCGTATCCGGCGAGAAATCCCCGCCGCATAGCATCGCGAACACCTTCGCTGACTGGCTTAATGAACTGCTTCGGGATCGCACCGCCGGTTATCTTGTCTTCAAAGACAAAACCTTCGCCCGGAGCCGGCTCAATCTCAAGCTCAACGTGGCCAAACTGGCCGCGGCCGCCCGACTGCTTCTTAAATATCTCTTTGCCCGGTGCCCCGATCGTGATGGTCTCGCGATACGCAACCTGCGGCTTGCCAACATTCGCCTCAACGCCAAACTCGCGCTTCATCCTATCGACGATAATCTCAAGGTGAAGCTCGCCCATACCGGCGATGATCGTTTGGCCCGTTTCGTGGTCGGTCGAGACCTGGAACGACGGATCTTCCTGGGCAAGTCGATTGAGCGCGATGCCCATCTTATCCTGATCGGCGCGTGTTTTCGGCTCGACCGCAACACGAACGACAGGATCCGGAAACTCCATCGACTCCAGAATGATCTGTTTCGATTCATCTGAGATCGTCTCGCCCGTCGTGACGTTCTTCATGCCGCCGATGGCAACGATCTCGCCCGCGCTTGCCTTTTCGACGTCCTCACGCTTGTTTGCGTGCATCATCATCAGACGGCCGACGCGTTCCTTAGAATTCTTGATCGTGTTATAGACGTAGGAGCCTGAAGTGACGGTGCCGGAGTAGATGCGGACAAAAGCGAGTTGGCCTAGATGCTTGTCGGCCATCAGCTTAAAGACGAGGCCCGCAAATGGCTCTTTCGCATCTGCGCCGCGCGTTTCCATCTCGCCCGTCTTGGGATTCTCGCCCTCGATAGCCGGAACATCCAAAGGCGACGGCAGGTAGTCGACAACGCCGTCAAGCAGTGTCTGGACGCCCTTGTTCTTGAAAGCCGAACCCGTAAACACCGGCACGATCTTCATCGCCAGCGTTCCCTTTCTCAAAGCGGCTCTAATCTCATCTTCTGAGATCTCTTCGCCCTCGAGGTACTTCACCATCAGATCGTCGTCGATAGCCGAAACAGCCTCGACAAGCTTTTCGCGTTCCGCCTTGGCTTGATCGACAAGGTCGGCAGGAATATCGACAGTCTCGTAATTCGCGCCTTTTGCCTCGTTGCTCCAAATGAGAGCCTTCATCGTAATGAGATCGACGACGCCCTTGAAATGCTCTTCAAGGCCGATCGGGATCTGCATAGCGACGGCATTAGCGCCGAGACGGTCGAGGATCGACTTGAAGCTTCTCTCGAACGACGCACCCGCCCGATCCAGCTTATTAACAAAACAGATACGCGGCACGCCGTATTTATCAGCTTGACGCCAGACGGTCTCAGACTGCGGCTCGACACCTGCGACGCCATCGAAAACAGCAACCGCGCCGTCTAAAACTCGAAGGGACCGCTCAACTTCCATCGTGAAGTCAACGTGTCCCGGTGTATCGATAATATTGATGCGGTGCTCGATGTTATTTCGTGTCCAGAAACAGGTGGTCGCGGCCGAAGTGATCGTAATGCCACGCTCCTGCTCCTGCTCCATCCAGTCCATCGTCGCCGTTCCTTCGTGAACTTCGCCGATCTTGTGCGAAACACCGGTGTAGTACAAAATGCGCTCGGTCGCCGTGGTCTTACCCGCGTCGATATGCGCCATGATGCCGATGTTTCTAAATTTGTCTAAGCTAATGTTAGCCATTACTAAAAACTAAAACCTGTAGTGCGCGAACGCCTTATTGGCCTCTGCCATGCGGTGAACGTCTTCTTTCTTCTTCATCGCCCCGCCGCGTCCGTTCATCGAATCGATCAGCTCGCCGACGAGCCGGTCTTCCATCGTTTTTTCACTGCGACCGCGGGCGTTTGTAACGATCCAGCGGATCGCGAGCGTATTGCGGCGATCACGACTGACCTCGAGCGGCACCTGATAGGTCGCACCGCCGATACGGCGCGATTTGACCTCAAGCGCCGGGGCAACTGCATCGAGCGCCCCCTTAAAGACTTTTAGCGGCTCTTCGCCCGTTTTTTCGCCGATCTTCTCCATCGCGCCGTAGAAGATCTGCTCGGCCACGCTCTTTTTTCCCTTCCACATCAGGCCGTTGATAAATTTGGTCACGGCGATGCTGTTATAGATCGGGTCCGGAAGAACTTCTCTTTTTGCTGCAACTCTACGTCTTGGCATAATTCGTCAATTACGAATTACGAATTTGAAATTACGAATTCCGGATCGCCGTAATTCGTAATTCGTAATTCGTAATTATTTCGCGCCCTTCGGCCTCTTAGCTCCATATTTCGATCGGGCCTGATTGCGGTTGCCGACGCCGGAGGCGTCGAGCGTTCCGCGAATGACGTGATAACGTACGCCCGGCAAGTCCTTCACACGGCCGCCGCGGATGAGCACGATCGAGTGCTCCTGCAGATTGTGGCCGATGCCCGGAATGTACGTCGTGACCTCGATCTGGTTGGTCAGGCGAACGCGTGCGACCTTACGCAGGGCCGAATTCGGCTTCTTGGGCGTCGAGGTATAAACACGCGTGCAAACGCCGCGTTTCTGCGGGTTTGACTGCAACGCGGGGCTCGCGGTCTTATATTTCACCCGCTGACGCCCTTTGCGAACTAATTGGTTGATAGTCGGCATATCTCTATTGCTCAAAGGCAAAACTTCCGTCTTACCTGACTCTTGCTCGGAACGCGTCCGGCAGTTAGCTCAAGCAGCTCTCGCTGACCCGAATTGCTATTTGTGATGATCTTCAGGAAATCGAGACTTTGCTGTAGCGTGGCTTCTTGTAGAACCTTGTCGGTTTAATAGTTTGCCGGCGGCCGGTGATGGCCGCTCACTTACGCTACAATTCCTGTACTCGAATTCTCAAAAATCCCGTCTTTACTGCCCGAAAGCCGCAAAGAACGCCCAGACTCAAAAGTCCGAAACTTTAGATGTTATGTATTCGCGCTCATTGTGTCAAGTGTAAAGCAGATTAATTCGAGCCGTCACCTCTGCCCGACCACCGCAGGTTTCGGATAAAAGCCACGAGCGAAAATTCGTCTTCCCGACTTTGATTCTCCGGCCCTAGGAACGAGAATCGGTTAACTGTGATGACTGAGCGACCAACGTTCTCGCCGACCTTGTATGTGCTCGGCGCCGTCCTCCTATGGAGTACTGGTGGATTGTTTATCAAACTTACGACGCTTGACGCATACCAAGTCACGTTCTTTCGATCACTGCTCGCAGCGCTGACGGTTTTGATCGTCACGCGACATAACGGCTTGCGAATAAATGGCTTTGGCATCTTTTGCTCGATCATTTACGCAATATTACTGTTTCTCTTCGTCTGGGCGACGAAGCATACGACGGCGGCGAACGCCATCTTTCTGCAATACACGGCACCGGTTTACATACTGATCCTTTCACCGTTCGTGATCGGCGAAAAATTCCATCTGCGCGACTTCGCGACAGTAGTCTTCTGCATCGCAGGAATGTCTTTATTCTTTGTCGGCGACTTGGCTATCGGGGACTATCAGGGCAACATCGCAGCATTAGGATCCGGCATATTTCTCGGGCTGTACATAATGTTGCTAAAACACCCGCGCGCTGCGGGTATGAATTCGACCATCACGGTCATTTACGGCAATTTCCTGCTCGCCCTGCTGACTCTCCCGATAGGGGTCACTGCGATACCGAATCTCACTTTGACCGACCTGTCCGCCGTCGCCTTTCTCGGGATCTTCCAGATCGGCATCTCGTATATCTTATTTATTAAAGGAGTTACGGGCGGGACGAGGCCGTTGGATGCATCGATAATTGGATTTATCGAGCCGCTGCTGAATCCGGTTTGGGTCTTTCTATTCGTCGGTGAGCGGCCTTCGAATTGGGCAGTTCTCGGCGGGATCATTATAATTGCGACAGTCGTCGTTCATACTCTGAACCAATACCGAAACCGGCCCGCCGTGGCCGTCTGAACTATGGCCAAGCACACGCTTCGCGAGAAGTTCCGTTACCACTTTGAGAACACTATGTCCGGCGGCCCCGTGGCGGTCATCCGATGGCTTTTTTTCGTGTCGGCTGCGTCGGTGTTCGTACTCGGCGGGATCATCGTTTATCTCGGCATCGCCCGCTCGAATGAGCCGGACGCCGAGCCGCTCACATTCATCGAAGGCGTTTGGGCGAGCTTGATGGCGACGCTCGATCCCGGAACGATGGGCGGCGACGAGAATTGGGATTTTCGCCTCGTCCGCTTTGCGGCAACGCTCACGGGAATTTTCCTGATCTCGATACTGATCGGTTCGATCGCGTCAGGCATCGATCAAAAGATCGAAGAACTCAAACGAGGACGCTCGCGCGTCATCCATAGCAATCACACGCTGATCCTGGGCTGGTCCGAGAAGATCTTCACCATCATCAAAGAGATCGTCGAGGCGAATTCCAATCAAAAGCGCCCATGTATCGTGATCCTTTCCGACATGGACAAGGTCGAGGCTGAGGACGAGATCCGGGCACGGATTCCCAACACGAAGAATACAAAGGTCGTCGTGCGCAGCGGTTCGACACTGGAATCGTCCGCGGCTGAAATGGTGAATATCCACGAGGCACGTTCGATCATCGTGCTCTCGCCCGAGGTCGAGAATCCCGACACATACGTCATCAAGACCGTCCTCGGCATTACCAACGGCAAGAACCGCCGTTCTGAGCCGTATCACATCGTCGCAGAGATCCGCGACGAGCGAAATCTCGACGCCGCCGAGCTTGTCGGCAACGGCGAGGCCGTCTACGTCCTTTCGGAAGACCTGATCTCGCGCGTCGTCGCCCAGACCTGCCGTCAGTCGGGCCTGAGCGTGGTTTACAGCGATCTGCTCGAATTCGAAGGCGACGAGATATACTTCGCTGACATTCCAGATAAACTCGTCGGCGAGGCGTATCGCGATGCTCTATTCGCCTACGAAGATTCCTCAGTGATCGGCGTGTTCACAAATGGCGAAGTGCTGATAAATCCGCCGATGGACCGCGCGTTTGCTGACGGCGAACAAGTAATTGCCATCTCCGAAGACGACGACACCGTCATCGCCAACGGCCGCCGCGCAACGACAGCACCGCAAACATTCGACCGGTGCGGAGACGACGGCCCGGAGCAGGAAACGACTCTCATCCTTGGCTGGAATGACATCGCGCCTCGAATAATCGTCGAACTCGACAACTACGTCCGCGGTGATTCTGCGGTGCTTGTGGTAGCCAATGACAGCGAGGTCGATGTCGCCGTGACAAAGCTCGCGGCCGACCTCGCGAATCAAAAGATCGCCTTTGTCCAGGGCGACACGGCCGAGAAAAGAACGCTGCTCGACATCAACACGCGCAGCTTTAACCACATCATCGTGCTGTCAAACCGCTCGATCGACATCCAGGAATCCGACGCCAAAACGCTCATAACGCTGCTTCATCTCCGCGCGATCAGCGAGGCCGAAGGCGTCGATTACTCGATCGTCACCGAGATGCTCGACATGCGTAACCGCGAACTCGGCCGCGTCGCAAAGGCCGACGATTTCGTCGTCAGCGACAATCTCGTAAGCCTGATGCTCAGCCAGCTCAGCGAGAATCGCGAGCTAAAGAAGGTCTATGACGTGCTTTTCGAGGCCGAGGGCTCCGAGATATATCTCAAGCCCGTCAGCCGCTACGTCCTGCCCGGCAATGAGGTCGATTTCTATACCGTCGTCGCATCCGCCGCCGAGCTCGGCGAATCAGCCATCGGTTACCGCGTCGCCGCCGAATCCCGCGACAGCGACCACCACTACGGCATCCGCCTGAATCCAAAAAAATCAGATAAAGTCACCTTCGCGGCTGATGACTGCATTATTGTTTTGAGTGAGGATTAAGAAGATAGCCACAGAGATCATAGAGAGCACGGAGAAGGCGGATCGTTCTCTCTGTGTTCTCTGTGATCTCTGTGGCGGAAAATGACTTAGCGATGAAAGCTACAGAACTCTTTTGGCTCGCCGCCGCTGCGGAATGATCTTGCCTGCTTATCGGGGCAATTAACGGTCGCCCGCATGCCGGTTAGCGGGCAGATCATGACTGAGACGGTTCGATTCTCAAGGTCCCTGGTTTCCGGTTGAGGATCGACTGAGCGTGGTGGTTCGGTGCCGTCCTGCCAGGTTTCGGTGACGGGCGACGGGCTTGGTGCAGGGCGTTCGCTGCCGCCACCGTCGGCGGGCAGTTCGTCGTCGAGGGGAATGATCGTGCGGTTTGGCACGGTCCCCGCGACGAAGAATTCTACGCGGCGGAATTCGGCGGGAACGTTTGTTACATAGATCTCCTTCGGCTCGCTGACCGGTTCCTCGTAATACGGAGCATTTGGATCGGTGGCCTGCCGGCTAGGATTCGGCGGCGTCGGTGTCGGCGAAGCGGTAGCGTAGGCGTCGAGTTCGCGGATGAGCGAGCCGTTGCGGATGTCAATCTCAGCTTTGCGGATGTTGGCTGGCATCGTCCAGTCGCCATTCCATTCGGGATGGAGCTTTAGGGCTTCCTGCATAAAGTCGGCCCAGATGGGCAGTGCTGAGTCTGAGCCTTTCATGCCGAGGTCGTCGCCGTTGTCGAAACCCACATAGACGACGCACACGATCTCAGGCGTGAATCCCGCAAACCATCCATCGCGCGACGTTCCCGTTTTCCCGGCGAACGCACGTTTCCCGGCCTCATTGCGAATGCCCCACGCACCGGCGGATGCCGCCGTGCCGCGGTTGATCACGTCCTTCATTATGTCGTCCATAATGTAGGCGACATCGGGGCGGATAACGTTCTTTCTGTCGGGCACGGGCAGTTGCACCGTGCGGCCGTCGCCGGCCGTGGCACGCGTGATCGGATTTGGCAGGACGCGATCGCCAAGATTCGCGAACATCGTGTAGCCGGTCGCCACTTGCAGCGGCGTCGCCTCGGCCGTGCCGAGGGCCATCGACGGATAGGCCTTTTCGACCTTTGGCAGGCCGGCCTTTGTGGCGAGCGTCATCACCTTGCCAACGTTCAGCGACATCGCGAGATCGACCGTGATGACATTTTTGCTGCGGACCAGCGCATCGCGGAGCGTGATGTCCTGATTCGTAAATGTGTCGCCAAAGTTGTTAGGCGAATACGTCTCGGTACCGAAGGTGAACACCTTTTTCTCATCCTTGAGAATGCTCGCCGCGGTGAATTGCCGCGATGACGAATCATACGCCGTATTGATCGCGGCGGTGTAAACAAAGGGCTTAAAGACCGAGCCCGGCTGACGCATTGCGTCGGTCGCCCGGTTGAACTGGTTTGCCAGATAATCGCGTCCGCCCACCATCGCAACGATTTCGCCGGTCTTTGGGCGGACGGCAACGAGCGCGGCATTCAGGGTGCCCTTCTCCTTCTTGGGGAAGTGTTTATCGAGTTTGTCCAGGCGCTTTGCGACCGTTTCGTATGCGATCCGCTGCAGGTCGGGGTCGATCGACGTGTAGATACGCAGGTGTTGCAGAGCCTCAGGATCATTGACGACCTTCGGCAGTTCCTCAACAGCAAACTGCGTGAAATACGGCATCCCTTGCAGGTCTTTGGTATTCGAGACCTGTTTGAGCACGATCTCGACCCCACGGTTCTCCGCAAGCTGCTGACCGGTGATCTCTCCGGCATCGAGCATCGATTCGAGCACCTGATTGCGGCGTTCCTTTACGCGGTCGGGCGTTTTGTAAGGGTTGTAGCGGTTCGGACTGCGGATGATGCCCGCGAGAAATGCCGCCTCGGACAGCGTCAATTGTGAAACGTCCTTGCCAAAGTAGGCGTTCGACGCCTCGCCGACGCCGTAGATCGAGACACCGGCCTGCTGGCCGAGATAGATCTGGTTGGCGTAAAGCGTGAAGATATCTTTCTTCTCAAGCCGCGTCTCGAGGATCAGCGACATGTACGCCTCGGTGATCTTGCGTTCCCACGTCTGTTCGCGGGTGAGGAAGAGATTTTTGACAAGCTGCTGTGTGATCGACGAGCCACCCTGGTTTGCGATCGGCGACGCTTCATCGCCCTCGTAACGCCGCCAAAGCGCACGGGCAATGCCGCGGAAATTCACGCCGTAATGCTCGAAAAAGGCGCGGTCCTCGGTTACCGTAATGGCTTTGACAAGGTGCGGCGGCAGGTCGTTGAATGTTACGGTCTTTCTCCGCCCGTCACCCTCGGCGGCGATGGAACTGAGTATTTTCGGTTCGAGTTTCGCCTCGGTGAGTTCAGTGTTGGTATCGCGGTCGCCGATGGCTGCTACCGACTTGCCGTCCTTGCTGAATTTGACCGAAAGCGCGTGAAACGCCCTTTGCCCGTCGATCATGCCGGTGTTGCCCGGCTCGATGCCGAGCACGTCGCCATCGACGGCGTAGCGGCTCCGCGACGGGTCGGCCTGATTATTGCGTTCGATATAGCCGGCTGATCTTAGGTAGTCGATTAGCGAGGCCGCGGACGCCTCCTCGCTGACCTTGAGCGTCTTTGGCGCCGAATAGATGCCGGCGGAGGCAGTGAACACGTCACCGCTCAGAAGCCGGCGGTCGATGCGGTCAGAGAACTCGAACCAATAGTAGGTCAGCGTCAGAAATATGCCTAACAGAAGGAAAAGAGCGATCGAGACCGTCCAGCCGTTGAAAATGAGCCGAAGCAAACGCCTCCACCTCGGCGGCGGTGGTGCCTGATACGATGCGGGGCGGCGTGCCTTGACCCATCCCTTGGGCGGCATCTTTGATCGAGTACTTTTAGCCGGTAGGTTGTCCTGCATCGCAAGGTTGGAATTACGCGGGGCGAAGTGAGACTATCGACTTCGGGCGAGCCTCGATTAGTTTATTGCTTTCCGGAAGTTATGGCAACGAATATCCTCGTAACAGGCGGCAGCGGCTATCTGGGCACGCATCTGACGCAGTATTTCTCGGCCGATGACCTGTCACGCCGCTCCGGCGGCGATATCCTCGATCCCGAGCAGTGTGCCCGCGTTGCTGAATACGACGTCGTAATACACCTCGCAGCCTTGCTCGATAAGTCCCGTGATGCCGAGGCCGACATATTCGAAGCTAATATCGAGGGCACGATCAACGTGCTCGAGAATGTCAAGAAGGGCGCGGCTTTTATTTTTGCCTCTACGAAGGATGTTTACGGCCGCTTCGCAGACAATTACGCCGAGGTCACTGAGGAATGTCCGATCTACTATTGCGGCCAATCACCGCTCGAATGGTCGAAACTGATCGCCGAAAGATATGTCGAGTACTACGCCCACACGCGCGGCTTTCGGTCGTGTATCTTTAGGCTTTCCACAGTTTACGCGCCGCCGAGCGCGGGAAACGTGCCAAACTTCGTTGGTCATTTTGCCGACGCGCTGAACCGCGGCGAGACGCTCCGCCTGCCGGGCCGCGGCCGTGCTATTCGCGATATTCTTCACGTTGACGACTTTGCGACGGCATGTGAGGCATTCTCCGATTCGGTGATAAGCCACGGCCTCTATAATCTCGGCGGCGGCCCGGCAAATGCATTCGTCCTTCGCGATCTGATCACCGAGATCGAACGCGTATCGGGCCTACAGGCAAACATCGACGCAAAAAACCCTTTGCCCGATCCAGTCCCGTGGCGATACATCACCGACCTCAGCCGCGTAACACAGGAACTCGGCTGGGGACCTGAAAAACCTCTCGACGAGGGCCTGAAAAGCCTTTTTCAGCATGATACGCCGTGAACATACTCGTCCGCAGCACAAATTGGATCGGTGATGCCGTGATGTCGGTGCCGGCGTTGCGAGAGTTGAGACGGATATTTCCAGAGGCGCGGATAACGTTGCATACGCGAACGTGGGCAGACGGGCTGTTCCAGGATGCCTCGTTCATCGATGAACTCGTCACATACGACAAGAGCCGTTGGGCGGCAAAGGACATTTATCGAAACTCGCAATTTCTGCGCGACGACGGCTACGATCTTGCGATAATGCTGCCGAATTCTTTCGAATCCGCTCTGACGATCTTTCTCATGCGAGTGCCTCGTCGAATTGGCTACAATAAGGACGCGCGCGGGCTCTTGCTGACCGATCCTATCGCAGTCCCTGAGTGGAAGGGCCGTCGACACGAGGTCTTTTATTATCTCAACCTGGTCAGCGAGGTCGAAAAACGGATACTCGGCCGCGACACGGTCTCACGAACGTGGCCGGAAACGCTCATCGAGATCTCGGACGAGCGTTGGAACGCGGCACAAGCGTTCCTGACCGCCGCAGGTATTGATGCGGCGAAAAGGACCGTCGCACTCGGTGTCGGTTCGACAAATTCGCGAGCGAAACGATGGCCGGCAGCGAATTATGCCGCTCTGAGCGATATGCTGCAAGCCGAGTTAGACGTGAGCGTCATCCTCGTCGGTGATAAGTCGGACAGCGACGTGGCCGCCGATGTCATATCGTTGGCCGAAAGGCCGCCGATCAACCTGACAGGGAAGACCGACCTTGCACAAGCCGTTGCGGTATTGGCAGTCGTCGATCTACTCGTTTCTAACGACATGGGCCTGGCACATGTCAGCGCGGGCCTGAATACACCGACGATCACATTGTTCGGCCCGACAAACCCCGAGACCACGAGGCCGTGGGGAAATAACGCTATTGTGTTGCGCGAGCCGGTTGACTGCTCGCCCTGTATGCTACGCGACTGTCCGATCGACCACCGATGCATGACCCGGATCACGCCCGCCGCCGTCCGCACAGCGGTTGAGGACATGCTCAGCACAAGGCAGCAGAGCGCTGAGGCCGCCGAAGGCCGGATGAGTCCATCGGTAAATTGACGCCAGTGCACTAAACACTTTATGAAACGACCCGCGATATTTCTCGACCGCGACGGTACGCTGATCGAAGAGGTCAACTATCTCTCGCGAGTCGAGGACCTACGGCTGTTTCCGTTTACAAGGTCGGCGGTTGAAATGTTCAAGGCGGCCGGCCACCTCGTCGTCGTGGTCACCAACCAATCCGGCATCGGCCGCGGCATCTACACGGAAGCCGACATGAAAGGCATTCATAATGCCATCCAGGTGGCACTTGACGATGCGATCGACGCCTTCTACTTCTGCCCGCACCTGCCTTGCGATGGATGTGCGTGCAGGAAACCCCGGACCGGCATGCTGGAGGCAGCCGTCCAGAACCTCAACATCGACCTTGAAAGATCATGGATGATAGGCGACAAGGATGTGGATATCGCTGTCGGCAAGAATGCCGGCATCAGAACGGCTCTCGTCCTCACGGGCTATGGCTCGAGCCATCGCAGTTCGCTCGATGAACCGCCTGATCTGATCGCCAACGACCTCGGCGAGGCAGCCGCGATCATCACCGCGATCTGACTGGCGGCGTTCAAGCCCGGCCGAAATCATCTTCAAGCCGATCAATGTCGTCCTCGCCAAAATAGCTGCCCGTTTGCATCTCTATAAAGACGAGGAGTTCGTTCCCTGACGGATTCTCTACGCGGTGTGCTTCTCCGGCAGCAATATCGACGGCTGACCCTGCATTGACTAATAATTCAACGCCGTTTAATGTTACTTTAGCAGTGCCGCGAACTACGAACCAGTGCTCGGCGCGGTTGCGATGCCGCTGATAGCTCAGACGCTTTCCCGGCAGCACCTCGATCCTCTTTACTTTATAATCGTCCGCCTCGTCCAATATGGTAAAGCTGCCCCAGGGCCGTTCTTCATAGGCTGGCGATTTGGGTCGGCTTTCCATATTCAGCGCTTGCGAGTATGCACAGTTTAGACGAAAAGGACGCCAACGCCAACGCAGGCACCCTGTGGCGTCTCCAGAGCTTGATCATCGGCCGTCTGATGGTCATTTTTGTGCTTCTCATCACAAGCTGGATCTGGTCCTCGGGCACGCTGAGACTATCGTTTGAGAATTTCCCCCAGGGCCTATTCCTCGTCTTCGTCATCTCGGTGGGGCTCACGATCGTCTATTTCTTCCTGCTCAGGCTCAGCCGGGGTTATGCATGGCAGATACGAGTGCAATTCCTGCTCGATGCTCTGCTGATAACCTGGCTGATCTGGCGGACGGGCGATCTGTCGTCGCCGTACATAACTTTGTATATCGTCCTGATAAGCGTCGCGAGCTTCTTTCTTCGGCCGCTATCGACGCTGCTTATGGCGGCCGTGTGCACGTTGCTGTTCGTATCGCTGGCTGTTCTGACCGGAAACGCGGTCATCGACACATTCGGCCCGGGGATCGAACCCGGCAGAGCAGTGCAAGTGGTCAGCTTTCATATCGTAGCCCTGCTCGTGGTGGGCTTGCTCGCATCAAAACTCTCGGGCCGATATTCGTCGGGACAGGAACTCGCGGAAACGGCAAAAACGCTCGCCAGCCTCCGCGTCCGTCACGAACGTATTGTTGAATCGATCCGTTCCGGCCTTATCACTACGGACCTGGACGGCACGATCTATACAATAAACGCCGCCGCATCAGAGATCACCGGTAACAGGCTTGACGAGGTGGCGGGCAAGAATATCAGTTCACTTTTCGGCGATATCCAGGAGCAGATCGACCTCAGCCTGGCCGCCGCAGGCGATGGCGAGCAGCTGCCCAGATTCGAGACCGACCTGCTTACGCCCGACGGATTCGCAATAAGGATCGGGTTTAGTGTCTCTTTGCTGTTCTCCGAGACAAACGAGGCAACGGGACTGATCGTGACCTTTCAGGATCTGACCGAGATCCGCTCAATGGAGGAGAGCGTGCGGCGCAAGGATCGCCTCGCCGCCGTCGGCCGTGTCGCAGCCGGCCTGGCACACGAGATACGAAACCCACTCGGAGCCATGCGCGGGGCGATCCAGGTAATGGAATCAACAGCCGACAAGGGATCGACGCAGGCGGGGCTGATGGACATTATCCTTAAGGAATCAGACCGTCTCAACAGCATCATCACCAATTTCCTCAGCTACGCGCGGCCTGCAGCCGGTGAATTTGTCGAGATCGACGTCGGCGAAGCGTTGCGTGAGACGGTTACCTTGCTAAAACACAGCCCCGACGTCCGCGAGGGCCACGTCCTGCTGAACGACGTCCCCGCGAAACCGCTCATGATCTCGGCCGATCAGGCCCAGCTCAAGCAGATATTCTGGAACCTGGCCCGAAATGCGATGCAAGCGATGCCGGACGGCGGAACGCTCACGGTCACGGCTAAGGCGATCCCCAATAGCCGAATCCGGATCATCTTTGAAGACACCGGCCGGGGCATGTCGCCGGAGCAGGTCGAGCAGCTTTTTGAACCGTTCTCAGAATCAACCACAGGCGGAACGGGGCTCGGCCTGTCGATCGTTTACCAGATCGTCAAGGACCATAACGGAGCGATAAACGTCCGTAGCACCGAGGGCAAGGGCACAACGATCACCATCGATCTGCCACGCGAGAACCGCCGTGCCCCGGCCGCGACAAACGGCCTCGATGACACCGCCGAGCCGTCGCGATTGGGCGAGTTCCTCCACGTCGAAGAACACCCGCCGAAAGCGTAGCCACTGCCGGAACAGACGACCCTATTTTGGCCACTTGTGGCACAAAAGACGTCGTCTGCGGCTAAAACGACGCATGTTCCACTACACTTTTGCCCTCATGGAACGCCGTATCTGATAGATTCTACTGGGCTTACGGCCTCGTGCAACGGTGTTCCGCCGATGCGCAAAAAACCTTGCCGTGTTCCGCATCTTCAATTGTCAAAGAACCACTGTTGCATATATAGCACATCGTCATCGAATTTGTCAAGCATGTATGATCTTAGAATGTAGCTATTAGCTGACAGCTATTAGCTAATAGCTGCTTTTATGATCTTTTGCGCCCCGGAATTTAATCCTTGTATTCTAAAGCCCTAATCTGTGACAATCGAGAATGGTGCGACGCGCTCGCCGCACCATCTAGAATCCGACAATTCAATGGCAAACATACTGATCGTTGATGACGAGCAAAGTTATCGCCAGCTGCTGACACTTGTATTTGAAGAGGGCGGCAACTCGGTCCGCACGGCCATGAACGGCCGCCAGGCGCTCGCAGCGCTCGAAGAAGAGCCGGCCGACGTGATCGTCTCGGATGTGAAGATGCCCGATATGGACGGCATCGAGCTGCTGCGGGCGGTTCGCGAGACTCTGCCCGATATCGGCGTGGTGCTGATGACAGCGTTCGCGTCGGTCGAGACCGCGCGAGAGGCGTTCAAACTCGGTGCGGACGATTTTATTGAAAAACCCTTCGACGTCGAGGAACTTAAGCTCATCGTCCGGAAAACGCTCGAGAAACAGGCGTTGATCGTCGAGAACCGGGCATTCAAGCGTGCTCAGCATGACCGTAGCTCGGTTAAGAACATCGTTGGCTCGTCGGCCAAGATGTCCGCGATCTTTCAGATGATCGAAACCGTCGCTGAGGTCCCATCGACGGTTCTCGTCACCGGTGAGAGCGGCACCGGTAAAGAGCTTGTCGCGAGAGCGATCCACGATCTTAGCCCGCGCAGCGAAAAGCCGTTCATCTCGATAAACTGCGGTGCGTTTACCGAAACGCTGCTTGAAAGCGAGCTTTTCGGGTATGTAAAAGGAGCATTCACCGGTGCCAACACGAATCGGAAGGGCCTGTTCGAGGCCGCACACGGCGGGACACTGTTTCTCGATGAGATCGGCGAGATGTCGCCGGCGATGCAGGTCAAGCTTCTGCGTGCCCTGCAGGAAAAGCGCGTCCGCCCCGTTGGTGCTCATGATGAGTTGGCTGTCGATGCCCGCGTGATCGCTGCCACGAATCGAGACCTGAAGGCGATGACCGAAGAAGGGACGTTTCGAGAGGACCTTTTCTACCGAATCTCGGTCATACCGATCCACCTGCCGCCGCTGCGCGAACGTGCCGACGACATCCCTGCACTGATCGGGCATTTTGTCGAGAAATTCTGCTCACAGTCGGGCAAAGAACTTACGGTTTCGCCAAAAACAGCGCAGTTACTCGAAAAATATGCCTGGCACGGCAATGTCCGCGAGCTTGAGCACACGATCGAGCGGGCCGTGGCTCTTGAGCGTTCGACCGAGATACAGCCGGAACAGCTTCCCGACCACATAACGAATTACAATCCCGAACGCATCGCCGCCGAGTTTTCTCTGCCCGATGACGGGATTAATCTCACCAGCCACATCGAAAATCTCGAAAAGACCTACGTCGTCGAGGCCCTCAGAAAGACCGGCGGCAATCAAACCCGCGCCGCTGAACTCCTACACATCCCCGTCCGCTCGCTTCGTCATTTGCTCGATAAGCACAACATCCGCAGCCTGTCGGCCCAGATGCGAAGCGGTGACTGATCAAGTTCATAGAGTTCAGGGAGTTCATAGAGTTTATTGAGTTTGGGACGTAGCTGAGATCCGCTGATTTTCGAGCATTCGTTAAATGCCACGAACCCTACGAACTCCCGAAACTCTATGAATTCTTTCTGAGGTGTTGACAGAGGCTCATCACCATTCGGGACGCTTCATCGACCATCGCATAAAGCTCACCAAACTCAGCCTCAGAAATGTAATTTAGGTCGAGGGCAACATAAAGATGTGACTGAGTTTCGGCAGCTGAACCGTGGGCGATGACGAGAAAGCCCGCAAAATCCTTATTTGTTCTCCGTCCAAAGCCCTCCGCGATATTCGCCATAACAGAGATCGAGGATCGTCTGATCTGGTCTCTGAGGGCAAAGTCTTTTGAGAAAACACCGCAGCCCGTTACCTGATAGACCCGCTTCGTAAAGGCTCGAGCCTTTTGCCAAGCCAAAATGTCCTCAAATTTCTTGAATGCGGCCATGAATCCTCCTCCGACAATCCTAGTCTACCGTCATGGCTTTTAGAAACCCTACGAACTCCCCAAACCTTTGAACTCATTTTCGTGACATTTTTTGTAAGTTCCGTTTTGTCAAAATCTGTCAAAACCGCTTCTAGAATATAGCTTACAGCCTGTGGCTTTCTGCTGCTTTGACGCGTTTCGTTCATTTGATCAGAATATTATGGCCCCCTAAGCCATTGTTTTAACAACACTTAGCACTCCACAAACTCCATGAACTCCACAAACCCTACGAACTTACCCGCTTTGGCACGAGTGTTGTAACTACTCCTGCGGCCTGGGAAAGGTACAAGTATTTTCAAACTTTAGGAGACTGTGAAAAAATGAAAAATCAAAAGGGTTTCTCGCTTATCGAGCTTCTCATCGTTGTCGTGATCATCGGCATTATCGCCGCGATCGCTATCCCCAACCTGCTGGCGGCCCGCCGCTCGGCTAACGAAGGTTCGGCCATCTCGGCTATGCGTACACTGCACGGCGCCCAGATGACGTATGCTTCGACCTATGGCGGCGGCACATATGCCGGTGCCACAACTGCTACCTATGCAGTTATGCAGACCCTCGGCACGCCGGGCCTCATCGATGCGGTTCTCGCGGGTAATGGCACGGTTTCTGTCAAGGGCGGTTACACGTTTGTCGGCGGACAGATTGCGCCGTCAGCGACTGCACCGGCACAGTTTTGGTTCTCGGCTAATCCTTCGACGACGAGCGGTGTCACCCAGACGGGCTCGCGAAGGTTTGGTATCGCGACTGACGGTGTGATGCGTTTCGACAGCACCGCTGCCAGCCTGGGCACCACGTTTGCTGACATCGCAGCTGTTAACGCAGTATCGCCGTTGGCCAACTAAGCACCTGATCTAAGGTCATAAGAGAAAGAGGCAGCCGCTGGTTGCCTCTTTTTTTGTGCTAGAATCGCTCTGTTTTTGTCCCCGAGAATTTCCTGATCAATGGAAGACAAGACCGACACGCGTTCGCAAGATAGCGCTGCCCTCGGATCAACAATACCGATCGCAGCGGCTTTTGCGTTGATAATGATCGCACCGCTGTTGCCGTGGCCGCGGGCGGCTGCCGGGACGAACGCGGCGTGGCGGGTCGAGTTGGTGGCGGCGTGTGTAATGCTCGCTCTCGCGGTTTGGGCGTTGATAAAACGGCCGTTTGGCGATGGCTTCGCGGTTCCCGCAAGCATTTTGTACCCGCTGATCGGGTTTGTCCTCTGGAGCACCGTTTCGATCTCGTGGGCACCGTATCCGCTGCCGGCGGTGCATCATGCGTTGGCGTGGATGATGTATCTCAGCGTTTTGCTGATAGCGGTTGGGTTGTGCGCGTCGCGGTCCGGCGTTGAGACGTTGGTAACGGCATTCGCGGGCGTTTCGCTGGTCGCGGGCTTTGCGGCGGTGATCGATTACCTCGGAACGACAGATTTTGCGTCCGCGGAATTCGCACTCAGGACGCGTTACGGGCGATTTGCCGAATTACTCGTCACGGTCCAGCCGATGGTTTGGATCGCGGTGCTCTATGCTCGTTCATCGGTCGAAAAGTGGCTGCTTATTGCGACCGCAGTACTCGGTTGGACGGCGGTTATGCTGTCGCTGAGCAAAGGCGCGGCCCTGGCGGGCGTCATTGGATTCCTGATCGCGTTTGGCGGTTGTTTGGTGCTGTCTAAGCAATGCGCGAGGCGGCCGGTGCTCAAGCTCGCGGGTGTCTGGCTTGCCCTGACCGTAGCGGTGCAGGCTTTCTTTTATTTCGCATCGCCGATGCCGGCGACAGCCGATTATTTTACCGGCAACGCGGGCAATTCCGCCTTATCACGACAGCACAGGCTGCTCGTATGGAACATCGCGGGCGAGATGATCCGAATGCATCCGCTGACCGGCGTAGGCGCCGATAATTTTATCGCGTTCACGAATGTCGCACGCGCAAAACATGCGGCCCGGGCAACGGATGTCTCGGCACCAGAGATCGCCGAGGACGTTGTGCTCGAACGCGCGCACAACGAATATCTGCAAATATTCGCTGAGCTGGGCATCGTCGGATTTGTTCTCTTCGCTGCCGCTTTCGGGGCCGTCAAGCTGAATGTTTTCAATGTTTTACGGCGGCGAGGACGGCTATCGCCGATGGTTTGGGCCGGTATCGGCGGCATGACGGCGTTTGGGTTGAGTTCGCTGGTCAGTTCCTTTTCGTTCAGGGCGATGCAGAATGGCGTGGCGTTCATGCTGGTATTTGGGTTTGTGCTTAGTCGGACGGCTCGTGGTGAACGCCCGTTATCCACCCGTCTTGTCGCGGTGGCGATCGCAGTGTGTGCGGTGCTCGGTATCGTCTTCTTCGGCTCGAAAGCCGTCGGCGAGTATCATGCCCTTCAGGTCGAGTCGGCCGACAGATCAGAGGCCGCTCAAGCTCATCTCGCGAGTGCTCTTCGCATTGACCCGGACAACCTCAACGCCCGCCATTCGCTCGCCAACGGCCTCGCGAAAGACGGCCAATACGAGCGGGCCGCTTCCGAGCTGAGAAACGCCATCGATCGCGGGCTCGGTGTGACATTAACGTACGCGCAGCTAGCGAAATTCCACCGTCAGTCGGGCGATGTCGCGCAGGCCGAGAAAACCTATGCCGAGGGCGTCGCCGTGTTCCCCGGCTCGGTCTATATGCGTGTCGAGTTTGCCGCGTTCCTCGAGTCCATCGGCCGCGGCAGCGACGCGGAGTACATGCTCGCCGTTGCGCGACGTATCGACGCAAAACAGGCCAACGGCTGGTATTCACTGATAAAAGACGGCAGCGTCGCGGCATTTCTGAAGGCGCAAAGCGATGCCGCGCTTGCCGCTCCGGCCGATCTAGTGCCGGGCAATGCGGTCAGGCAGTATCTCGACAGTATTCCCGTCCATTGAACAGCATAGCCACCGTAAGTGATAATATATTGCCGTGACGGCATTGCCCGCCGTACGGTTTTTTTGCCCAAGCATCCGTAATGAGTGCCGAATCGATCCGTTCCGGGTCGCCGATACCGACCATTGCACGCAACGCCTTTCGCGAGGCGGTGCGCGACCGCATTCTCTATAACCTGATACTGTTCGTGCTGATAATCACGGCGTGCGCGGTGTTTATCGGCGAATTGACAGTCGGGCAGGAAGCTCGTGTGATCGTCAATCTGGGGCTGAGCGCGATGCTCGTTTTCGGGACGTTCATCTCGATATTCGTCGGCGTCAGCCTGGTCTGGAAAGAGATCGAGAAACGCACCGTTTACTCGATATTCTCAAAGCCCGTCCGTCGTTCGCAGTTCATCGTGGGCAAATATATCGGCCTATGCCTGACGCTGCTCGTCAATGTCGCCGTGATGGGCGTCGGCGTGACGCTCGCGCTTGTGTATGTCGGCGGCGGGCCGCTCGTGTGGGCGATCTGGCCGGCGATACTGCTTATTTTTCTTGAACTTACGGTTATCACGGCGGTGGCGATACTGTTTTCGTCATTCTCGACGCCGGCGCTGTCGGCGCTGCTTACATTCGCGGTTTTCGTCATCGGGCACTTCAGCACCAGCCTGCGCGAACTCGCCCAATCGATGCCGTCACAGTTTGCCCGTTTGGTTTTCGACGGTGTCTACTACCTGCTGCCGAACTTTTCGCATTTCAGCTTTATCACCGAGACAGCGAATGGCATCAGCGCGCCGCCCGCCATGCTCGGGGCGTCGACAGCCTATGCGGTGGTGTGGGATGTGGTGCTGCTGGCGATCGCGGTGGTGATATTTAGCAAGCGGAATTTCAAATAATGAGAACCACACTGCTGCCCATTGTACTGATCATTGCAGGCCTCGGGGCGTCGGCAGGGCTGTCTAATTATGCCGAAAAGGTGCGGCCCGCTTTGCCCGACGACTACATCGACAGTGACCTGCAGGTGCAGGGAAAGAGACTCAAAGGGTTTGTGTTTGGGATGGATGGGCTGGTGGCGGATTGGTATTTTGTTCGGTCGCTGCAATATATCGGTTACAAGCTCGTCAAGAAGGAGGGCGAGATCAATCTGGACGACCTGCGTGATCTCAATCCGCGGCTCCTGTATCCGCTGCTAGACAGCGCGACTGACCTCGATCCGCATTACATGATCGCTTACTCGTACGGCGCCATTGTGCTGCCGGCGATCGACCCGGAAAAAGCGATAGCCATTGCAAAGAAAGGCATTGCAAACAACCCGACGCAATGGCGGCTCTACCAATACCTCGGCTATGTCTATTGGAGGCTCAAGCAGTATGACGCAGCGGCCGCAACATTCGAACAGGGGGCCAAGGTCGAAGGTGCTCCGCCATTCATGAAGTTGATGGCCGCAGCAATGCAAAACGCAGGCGGCAGCCGAGCGACGGCACGGACGATCTATACGCAAATGCTCGAGGGCTCAGACGATGATGCGGTCAGATCTACCGCAGAAAAGAACCTGCTCGAGCTTGACTCGCTCGATGAACGCGATGCGATCAATGCGGCATTGGCCGCGTTTCAACAACGTGCGGGCCGATGCGCACAGTCATTTGCAGAGATAGAACCGATCCTTATGGCGGTCGATCTGCCGGACGGCCGTGAATTCCGCGTTGACGCGCGCGGCCGCATCGTCGACCCGACCGACGCCCCATACCTGCTCGACCACGCGACGTGCAAGGTGAAGCTTGATGCGGAAAGGACAAGATTACCGATAAGATGAGGAATTTGACCACAGATACACACAGATCGACACGGATACGGAATTCGCAGGCCTTCCGTTAGTTTCTTATCTGTGTGTATCTGTGTTCATCTGTGGTTAACCTCTTGCTTTAAACATGGAATATGTAATTAAGATCGACAACCTGAGCAAGGATTACGAGACCGGTTTTTTTCGCAAGAGGAAGGTGCGAGCGTTGGACCGGTTGACGTTGAACGTGCGCGACGGGCAGATATTTGGTTTCCTCGGCGGCAACGGTGCGGGCAAGACGACGACCATCAAGCTGTTGATGGGGCTGATCTTCCCTACTGAGGGATCAGCGACGATACTTGGCCACGACATCTCGGATGTGCGGATGCACGCGCGGATCGGGTATTGTCCTGAAAATCCGTACTTTTATGATTACCTGACGGCGAACGAGCTGATGGACTATTTTGGGCGGCTGTTCGGGTATGATGCGACCACGCGCAAAGCAAAGACCGACGGGCTGCTGACGGCCGTCGGCCTTGCCGTAAAGGATCGAAAACGTCAGTTACGTAAGTATTCAAAAGGAATGCTCCAGCGCGTCGGCCTCGCTCAATCATTGATAAACGACCCCGAGATCGTCTTTTTGGACGAACCGATGTCGGGCCTCGATCCCGTCGGACGACGTGAGATCCGCGAGCTAATCGCAGGCCTCAGGGACAAAGGCACGACCGTATTTATGTCCACGCACATCCTCTCGGACATAGAGGCCCTGTGCGACGAGGTCGCGATCCTGCGCGGTGGCAGGCTCGCCGCAAGCGGCAATCTCGGCGAACTTCTTGAAAGCCACGAAGGGTCCCGCGTGCTTGAGATAAACCTCCAGGGCGTTGCTGCAGACGCCATTCGCGAACAGGTCGAATTTGTCGCCGGAGCGTCGATCACCGCCAAGCCCGGCGGAGCGACGGTGCAGATCCAGGACGAGTCCGACATCGACGCGATCCTAAAGATCACCCGCGAAGCCGGCGGCCATCTGATTTCGATCCACCCTGTGAAGCAATCGCTCGAGGAGTTATTTGCAAAAGAAACTTCTGCTACTGGGCCTTGATGGCCGTGACCTTCCAACGGATATTTGCGCGGTCGTCTTCTTTCTTAAAGCCGTCGAGCGTGAGCGTAACAGGGATGGTCTCGTCGGGGCCAAGTGTCGCTTTTTGGACGGGAATGACGAGCAGGCGGCGTTCCTTTAATACGTCGCCAAACTGTGTGACAACGGCAACGTTGATCTCAAGAGCGTTGATAGTGCGAGTTCCCTTGTTACGAACCTTGCCTTGGATATACATCGAGATGGTGCCGAGGCCCGTGGGCGATTGCACCGTGCGGTCGTCGGTCGAGAGGATGATGTCCTTGTTGAGGTCGGCATATTCGGGCGAACCTTCACGATGCGAACCAGCCAGGATCGCAGCCGTTTGGTCTTCGATCGACGGCGTCCGCATCAACAGCGCAATGGCGATGCCGACAGCAACAAGTCCGATGACGGCGCCGGCTACGAGGATCGGATTGATGCGTTTCTTCTCGGGCGCTGCGAACATCTCTTGCATGCGCGTTTATTCTAACGCAGACGCCTACGAAAGGAAATTTAGCCGCGGATAAAGCAGATAAGGACCAGATCGATCAGCCTTTTTTCATCAATGTTCTCATCCATTTCATCCGCGGTATCTGCAGCCAATAGTTCATGGGTTTTCAGGTGTCTATGTCTTTAGGTTAAAGTTACTCCTTGGTGCCGCCCAAGAAACAACCAAAATATGTCGAGGCCGCGTTGCCGGTGCCCTTGCGGCGGCATTTTACGTATCGCATCCCTGAGCATTTGAGCGGCTCGATCGTCGCCGGGGCTAGGTTGAAATTGCCGTTCGGTAAGCGAAACCTGACCGGTTACGCCGTCGCTCTGCACGATGAGGCCACGGCGGACTTTGATGAGGCAAAGCTCAAAGATGTCCTGGAAGTCGTTGACACCGAACCACTTATCACGGCTGAAATACTAAGACTCACCAAATGGACGGCGGACTATTACGCGTCTTTTCCCGGAGAGATGCTCAAGGCTGCATTGCCCGCCGGGCTTCACGCCGAACGCGTCCGACCAAAGCGGCGAAAGGCGGTTCGGCTGCTCAGCGAGATTCCATTGGACAGCGATAGGCCGCTCACCGAGCAGCAGGAATTCATCCTCGAAATGCTCGCCTCCGGCGGCGGCACGATGCTTTGGGCCGAGGTGCTGGAGCAGGCCGATGTCGGTGCGTCGCCGCTGAATACCTTGGTCAAACGTGGGTGTATCGAGGTGTATGTCGCGGACGTCCGCCGCGATCCGCTTGATCGGGCCGAGTTCCCCGCTGTCGAGAAGTTCGAATTGACGACGGATCAGCAGGCGGTTTTAGCGCCGATCGTCGAAGCTCTCGACAAAGGTGTATACCGAGCGTTCTTGCTGCACGGCGTCACGGGCAGCGGCAAGACGGAGGTTTACATTCGCGCGATGCGAGCGGCGTTGGACGAAGGGCTGTCCGCGTTGATGCTCGTGCCCGAGATCGCGTTGACGCCGATATTTTCGCGACGTCTGAGGTCGGTGTTTGGCTCGCAGGTCGCGATCCTGCATTCCAACCTCGGTGCCGGTGAGCGTTATGACGAATGGCGGCGAATTCGATTGGGACAGGCACGTATCGCAATCGGCACACGTTCGGCGGTATTTGCCCCGCTCGAGAATCTCGGCCTCGTGATCGTCGACGAAGAACACGATTCATCATACCGGCAGCATGAGTCGCCCTTCTATCACGCCCGCGATGTCGCCGTGATGCGTGCGCATTCCGCAAACGGCATCGTCGTTCTCGGCTCGGCTACGCCGGCGATGGAATCGTTTCACAACGCTAAGAGTGGCAAATACACATATCTGCAGCTTCCCGAGCGAATCGCCGGACGCTCGCTGGCAGACGCACGAATTGTCGATATGCGTGAGGTTTTCAAGCGGGCAGGCAGAGACGTTGCCATCTCCGCCGAGTTGCTCGATGCTATCGCCGCCACGCACGCGCGCGGCGAGCAATCCATCGTGCTGCTCAATCGGCGCGGCTTTTCGCAGTTCGTGCTGTGTCGCTCGTGCGGCGAGGCGATCAAATGTCGGAACTGCGACATCACGCTCACATTCCATCGTCGCGACGGCAAGCTGCTTTGTCATTACTGCAATTACAAGATCACCGCGCCGCGGATCTGCCCGAAGTGCGAGAGTGAGTACCTGTATTTCATCGGCGAGGGCACTGAGAATCTTGCGGATCAGTTGGTCAAGCGCTTCCCCGCGATGCGCATCGCCCGGGTTGACCGCGACACGATGACGCACAAGTGCGAACTCGATCAGGTCCTGCTTGATTTCGCCGCCGGCGGCCTCGACATGCTCGTCGGGACACAAATGATCGCCAAGGGCCACGATTTCCCCAATGTGACATTGGTTGGCGTCGTTGGCATCGATATCGGCCTCGGCATGCCTGACCTTCGATCTGCCGAGCGGACATTCCAATTGATAACCCAAGTCGCCGGCCGCTCAGGCCGCGGCGACAAGCCGGGCGCCGTCCTGATACAGACGTACTATCCGGACCACTACGCGCTGCGGCACGCGATGCGGCAGGATTACGAGGGATTCTATAACGAGGAAATTCGCTTTCGCGAGCGATTGGCCTATCCGCCGTTCGTCGTGCTCGCGTCGATGATGATCAAGCACCGCGACCATGCGTATGCGATGCGTCAGGCAAACGCTCTCCGACAGTCGCTGGATTCGGCAAACGCCGCACGTCAGGTGCGTATCCTCGGACCGGCACCCGCTTCGATCAGCCGTCTCAAGAACGAGTACCGGATCCAGATCATCATAAAGGGGGCATCACGAAGGGCCCTGCGCGATACCCTCGACGCCGCCATCGCAAGGGCGGAAACCAGCGGATGTGATATGCGATGCATCTTTGTCGAGATCGATCCGGTCAACCTGATGTAGCCTGAGCGCAGAGCGCTCTCGACTGTTTAGGGTTAACCGATTCTGCGGGATTTCGGTAGAATTTCGAAAGATGAAGCTGTCCGAACTCGCTGCTGTCACAAATTCCACGATCGAATGCGGTTCGCCCGATATCGATATCTCCTCGGCGGCCGGGCTTGATATCGCCGTCCCGGGCGAGATTACATTCCTCGCAAATCCAAGATACACGCCGCAGGTTTCCACGACGAAGGCGTCGGCGATATTCCTTAGCGACGGTGTCGAGATCGAGCGGCAGGATATCGCGATCCTCCGAGCAAGGGATGCCTATGTCGCCTATACGCTTGCGCTTAGGGCATTTTTCCCGGAGCCGGCCGTGCTTGCGTTCCGGCATCCGACGGCCGTGATCGATCCCACAGCCGATGTTGCCGCTACGGTCGAGATCCACGCGAATGTGGTGGTCGGGGCCAATTGTACGATCGGCAATGGCGTGAGGATCATGCCAAATGCGACGATCTACGATGGAGTCAGCATTGGTGAGAACACGACCATTCACTCGGGCGTCTCTGTCCGCGAAAATTGCGAGATCGGCCGTAACTGCATTGTTCACAATAATTCCACGATCGGCTGCGATGGATTCGGCTATGCGAAGACCGAGGACCGGAGCTGGCTCAAGATCCCGCAAACCGGCCGCGTAGTACTCGAAGATGACGTGGAGATCGGTGCGAATACGGCGATCGACTGCGCCTCGGTCGGCGAGACGCGAATAAGACGGGGAACAAAGATCGACAATCTCGTTCAGATAGGCCATTCGTGCACAGTTGACGAAGATACGCTGATCTGTTCGCAAACCGGCCTTGCCGGGAGCTCGCACATCGGTAAGCGCGTCCTGTTGACGGGCCAAGTCGGCATCGCAGGCCATCTCAAGGTCGGCGACGATGTAATAATCACGGCGAAGTCTGCGACCTCTCATGATGTCGAACCGGGAAAAGTAATATCAGGTATTCCCGGATTCGACAATAAGGATTGGCTCCGCTCGACAGCGGCGTTCAGGAGGCTTGGTGAGTTTGCTGCTCGTCTTAGAAAACTTGAGAAGAAGGTCTTTGGCTCCGAACCGTCGGCATAGGGCCGTGGCCATCGCTTATGAAAACATCAGATTCCGGCTACGACATCACGCCGCTGTCGGCCGACACTATCGAGCGCCTCGCTCAGGACCTCAACGAAGAGGAATACCGAATCCTGCTCGACCACGGGACCGAGCCGGCATTTTGCGGGACTCTGCTCGACAACAAGATGGAGGGCGTTTACGCTTGCCGTCTCTGCGGCCTGCCGCTCTTCAGATCTGCCAATAAGTTCAATTCAGGCACCGGCTGGCCATCGTTCTACGCGCCGTTCGATATGGACCACCTCATCAACATCGAAGACAACAGTTACGGCATGCGCCGTGTCGAGATCCGCTGCGCCCGCTGCGGCGGCCATCAGGGCCACGTCTTCCCGGACGGCCCGCAGCCCACAGGGCTGCGCTACTGCCTCAATTCGGCATCCCTCGAATTCTTCCCGGACGGCGAACCGATCGAGCAAAAAGCCTGATCCGCAAAACGCAAGGCGCCTATTTGCTTTGAGTTACCGCCCGCTCGCGTTCAAGGAGCTTCGCCTTTCGCTCGACGCCCCAGCGATAGCCGCTGAGTTTGCCGTCGCTTGCGACCACACGATGGCATGGAACGAGGACGGCGACTCGGTTCTTTGCGCATGCCTGAGCGACGGCGCGGACCTTCTTTCTGTCGCCCATAGCTTCTGCGACCTCGGCATACGAACGCGTCTCGCCATACGGTATCTTCCTCAAAAAATCCCAAACCTGCATCTGAAATGCCGTCGCCTGTATGTCGAGCGGCAAGACCAACCGCTTGCTTTTGCCCGCGAGATACTTGATCAGGGCTTCAACCACGTCTCTTAGATCCTCTGCGTCCTCTGCGATCTTTGCGTTGGGAAACTCCTTGGCCAGGTCGGCCCTCAGTCCATCGACAGCATCCCCGAACGTCACGCTGCACACTCCGCGTTTCGTCCTGGCCACCAAGAGCTTCCCGAGTTCACAATCGGCGATCATGTAATTGATCTTCATTCCCTGCCCGCCCTTTTTGTAAACAGCCGGCGTCATCCCTAGCCCTTCCGCCGCCTTTTCATACAGCCGGCTGCTCGACCCGAAACCCGCGTCATACATCGCCGTCACCACATCGCTGCCCGACCGCAATTTGTCTTTGAACCTTTCCATTCGTTTCGCCTCCGCGTATTTTTTTGGTGAAATGCCGATGATCTCCTTAAAACTTCGCTGCAAATGATAGCTGCTCAGGCCGACCGCCAACGCAAGGTCATCAAGCGTTAGAGAGTCGCCGTCGATCAGCTCGCACACACGCAGCACACGATCGATCTGCGGATCGACCGAGTTGACCTCATCGGGCCGACAACGCTTGCAGGCCCGGAAGCCATTTTTCCGTGCTGCATCGGCGGACGCGAAGAAATCAACATTCTCCCGCCTCGGCAAGCGAGCTCTGCACGACGGACGGCAATAAATGCCGGTTGTCCTGACGCCGAGCACAAACGCCCCGTCAAACCTCGCATCATTTGTCTGAACAGCTTGCCAGTACAGTTCGGTTTCCATGTTTGCGAGTCTATAACGCAGTCCAAACTAAAATCTATCCGATTCTTGCTCTATAATTTTTTTGATGGAAAGGATCGTTCTATTCGACGGCGTCTGCAATTTCTGCAATGGGGCGGTCAATTTTATTATCCGGAACGATCCCGACGGACGATTTAAGTTTGCGCCGCTGCAATCCGAGGTCGGACAGCGGCTGCGTGCGAAATTCGAGATCGGCGACGATGTCGATTCGATCATTTTGCTGGAGAACGAAGACGCATTCATGCACTCGTCCGGCGCCCTCCGCATCGCTCGCGGCCTCGGCGGCATCTGGTCGGTCGGATATCTCTTTATAGTTATCCCGACGTTTATTCGCGATTGGTTTTATAAGCTTTTTGCCAAATATCGCTACAAGCTGTTCGGTAAAAAGGACTTTTGCATGATACCGACGCCCGACGTAAGAAGAAGATTCTTGTAACCACAGATGGACACAGATCGAGACAGATATTTAGGAATCTCATCTGTGTCGATCCTTGGCTATCTGTGGTTTCATTTCCGTTGATGAGTTATTCACTCGACACATTAGAATTCGGCCGCCTGCTCGACCTGGTCGCCCGCAACGCCCAGACGCCGATGGGCCGAGAGCGAATAATGTCGCTCGGCCCACTGTCGGGCCGAATCGAATTGGATCGCGCTCTCTCGGCCATTTCAGAGGCCATCACGCTTGCTGACGAACGGCAGATCTCGTGGTCATTTAGCGGCCTCGAAGACCCGACCGAACCGCTCGCGATACTGCGTATCCAGAACGCCGCCCTCGAACCGTCCGCTCTGCTCGGCATCGCCCGCGTCTGTACGCAAGCGTTGTTTGCCCGTTCCGCTATACAACCCGAAAAGGACGACGCGCCGACCCTGTGGCAAATTGTCGAAAGCATTCCGCCGTCCGTGCTCGCCGTTACCGAGCAGATAACCAAAAAACTTCTGCCGAGCGGCGAGATCGTCGACAACGCCTCACCTGAACTCGCCTCGCTCCGCCGCGAGATAAACGCCCAACGCTCACGGCTGACCAAATCGCTCGAATCAGCAATGCGTGCCGCCGGAACTGCGATCCAGGACGAGATCGTCACGGTGCGCAATGACCGCTTCGTGATACCAGTAAAATCCGATTTTCGCGGAAAGGTTTCCGGCGTCGCTCACGGTTTCTCATCCAGCGGCCAGACAGTTTACGTCGAACCGCTCGAGGCGATCGAGGCCAACAACGAGCTACAAAACCTGCGCGGCAAGGAAGAACGCGAGGTCGCCCGTATCCTGTTCTCGCTGACCGAACAGCTTCGGGAAAACCTGCCCGCCATTGAGTCCGCCGTCGAGGCCGTTGCCGAACTCGATACGATCAAGGCCAAAGTCGAATTCGCCCGCAAATTTTTGGCCGTCGTTCCCGAGATCAGCGACAATACGCTCGATATAGTCGAAGCTCGCCACCCACTACTGGAGGAGAACATCAAAACGGCCGCCGCACAGGCGGAAACACGACCGGTAGGGAGTGTGCCCTGCGACGAAACCAAGATCATCCCAAGCTCATTTTCCCTAACTAACAAGCGATCCGTCATGATCATCTCCGGCGCCAATGCCGGCGGCAAGACCGTAGTTCTCAAGACCGCCGGCCTGCTTAGTCTTATGGCGATCTCTGGCCTGCCCGTTCCGGCATCCGAAGCCAAGATACCGTTCTACCGCTCGGTCCTCGCAGACATCGGAGACCATCAATCGCTCAGCGCAAATCTCTCGACCTTCTCCTCGCACATGTCGAATATCGCGGGAATGATCCGCCAGTGCACGGCACCGTCGCTCGTCCTGCTCGATGAGGCCGGGACAGGCACCGACCCTGACGAAGGTTCGGCTCTTGGAGTCGCGATCGTCGATCATTTCCGCCGCAGCTGCGGGGCGCATGTCATCGCCTCGACTCACTATCGCGGCCTAAAGATGTACGCTGCCAACGACGATGGCGTGATCAACGCCTCCGTTGAGTTCGACGAAAAAACGCTTCAGCCGACCTACAGATTGCTGATCGGTCTCGCCGGTGCCTCGTCCGGCATCGAGATCGCTCGGCGGTTCGGCATAGATCCACAGGTGATCGACGACGCGCGCGGCAATCTCGATATTTCGGCCCAAGAAGCAGAGAAATACCTTCAAAAACTCCAAACCGAAACCCGTCAGGCTGAGGACCTAAGAGCCGCTCTTGAAGAAGAACGCGAGGCTGTGGCAATGAAATTCGCTAGTCTTGAGATCGAGGCCGTAAAAAAAGAAAAGGCCCGGCAAAAAGAGTTCGAAAGCCAACTCGCCTCCGCCGTCGACGATTTCGACCGCCAATCAAAGGCATTTCTCAAGACAATCGAGGACAAAGCCCTCAAGAACCGCCTCGAAAAAGAACGCTTATCCCGCAAATCGGAGTTGAACCGAGCCACTTTGGCACGAAGGGCGGAACCGCCTGCGTCAGCAGGTGGCGTTCAACTTGGGTCTAGCGCGAGTTCAATGCCACCCGCTAACGCAGGTGGTTCTGCCCTCACTGTCGGCAGCAGAGTGGTTACGTCCTTCGGCAACACCGGCACCATCGAGCGCCTGGACAAAGAGGTTGCCGAAGTCCTCGTCGGCAACCTCCGCCTCCGCGAAAAGCTCGCCGACCTCCGCCCCGCGGAACCACAGGCAGAAACACGAGCGGTAGCGAGTGTGCCCCGTCGCAAACCGAGCCTTTCGCGCGATATAGACGCCGCCGACACCGCCGCCGAACTCAACCTTATCGGCCACACCACCGCCGACGCCGAATACGAACTCGACCGCTTCCTCGACGAAGCCTACATGTCCAGCGTCCCGCGTGTCCGCATCATCCACGGCTTCGGCACCGGCGCCTTAAAGAACTACGTCCACCACGTCCTAAAAAACAGCGACCTCGTCGAACGCTTCGAGTTCGCCCCCGACAACCAAGGGGGCCATGGTGCTACAATTGCGGAACTCAAACCGTAGATGCTCTACGACCAATACTTCATCGACGACCTGAAGATGCGTGCCGATCTGGTGCGGATCATACAGCCGTTGACACGGAGACGTAATCGGCGGAAAATCTCTGCATGACCGCCACTGTTCAACTCGATCTACCTGAAGGTGTCAAGATCACCGATTCAGAGATAAAGATGATCGTCGCTGCACGTCTCTTTGACTTAGGTGAACTTTCTTCGGGTCAAGCAGCGAAACTGGTTGGGATCACTCGCCGCGAGTTTCTGGAATCGGTTGGGCGGTACGGGGTCTCGATATTCCAGTATGATGTTGACGAGGTCATACGGGACATGGGGCGGCTTCGAAAATGAAGATAGTCATCGCCGATGCAAGCTGCCTGATAACTCTCGACAATGTCAACGAACCAGATCTTCTTCCAAAACTCTCCGAACAGGTTTTTGTAACTCCGGAGGTAGCTGTCGAAGTCGGCGACTCGCTGCCCGGCTGGGTGATCCAAAAAAGCAGCTTGAATCGAACACTGGTCGACCGGCTTTGCACCGAACTCGAAATCGGGGAAGCAACCTCAATCGCGCTCGCACTGGAGATCCCTGAGTGCATCCTTATAATTGACGAAAAGAGAGGACGGCGCCGAGCTGAACAGCTTGGAATCGAGATCACGGGCACTTTGGGCATCTTACTCACGGGTATTGAGAACGGTCTGATCAAAGAGCCTGAGAGCCTAGCTGCGCGGCTCGAATCCGTCGGCTTTCGTCTCTCCGAAAGACTGATTGCCCTTCTGGATCCCCGTATTCACTAGTGCTCTACGACCAATACTTCATCGACGACCTGAAGATGCGTGCCGATCTGGTGCGGATCATACAGCCGTATGCTCAGGATCTGAAGAAGAAGGGGCGGAATTGGATGGCGTGTTGCCCGTTTCATCAAGAAAAGACGCCATCGTTCTCAGTCAGTCCGGAAAAGGGATTTTACAAGTGTTTCGGCTGCGGCAAGGGCGGGACGGCGTTCAACTTTTTGATGGAGATGGAAGGGCTCAACTTTCCCGAGGCCGTCAAGCGTGTCGCCGAGATCAGCGGCGTTCCGGTGCCGGAGCCGATCGATGACGTCAGTTTTCAGCGGTCAAAGCAGCAGCGTGAGGAGAAAAAGCAGCTTGCCGATCAGGTCATCGAACTCAATCAGGTCGCGCTTGAGTTTTGGGAAAAGGAATTACAGAGCAAGAGCAAACTCGCCAAACAAGCACGCGAATACATGGCAGATCGCGGCATCTCTGATGAGATCCAGCAACGGTTTCGCATCGGCCTGTCCCCGGACAAATGGGATGGCCTGCTCGGCGTTCTCCGTGATTTTGGGGCTGATGAAAAGGTCATCGTGCAGAGCGGACTTGTCTCGGTAAATGAAGAGAAAGAGCGGACTTACGACCGTTTTCGCGGGCGGATAATGTTCCCTGTCCTCGATGTTAATGGTCGGTGCGTGGCATTTGGTGCCCGTGCTCTTTCACCCGACGACGAACCGAAGTATCTCAATTCGCCCGAGACTCCGGCGTATGTCAAGGGCGAGCATCTCTATGGCCTCTTCCAGGGCAAGGACGATATCCGCAAAAAGAAATTCGCCATCCTCGTCGAGGGCTATCTCGACTTGATAGCGCTCGTGCAGTTTGGCGTAAGCAATGTCGCGGCAAGCCTTGGAACTGCATTCACGGAGCAGCAGGCGAAACTGCTTGGGCGTTTCGCCAAGAGCGTTGTCATCAATTACGACGGCGATTTGGCCGGTATCAAGGCCGCTCGACGGGCGATCGAGCAACTGTTGCCGCAGGATTTCGACGTCAAGGTACTCGTGCTGCCCGACGGCAAGGATCCGGATGATTTTATCCGCGAGAACGGAACCGACGCCTACAACCGTGCTCGCGGTGATGCGGAACCGTTCATGCAGTTCGCGATGCGGACCTCGGTCGGCGACCGCAACATCGCGAATGCCAAGCAAAAGGCCGCCGCTATCGAGGAATTCCTGCCCGTCGTCACCGCGATCCGCAACAACATCCAAAAACGCGAGAGCTTTGACCAGGCGATGGAGTTCTTTCATGTCGAAGACACCGGCCTACGGCGCGAATTGTGGAATTCCTTATCTCAACAGCGATACGGCCTCTCGCCCGTCATTTCGCAAAAGATCTCTCGTGCGGCCCGTCCGAAGATCACCATCGCCGAACGCCACCTGCTCGAACTGCTCGCGTATGATCGCGAACTTCGCGACACGGTAATTCCCATTATCGAGCCGAGCGATTATGAGCATCTTGCAACGGCCGAGCTGTTTTCGGCATTCATCTCGATTCACGCGGCCGGCGGCGACATCGGCCCTGAAGAGTTAATGGAACGCCTCGACGATGACGAAGAGATGCTGGACGCCGCCCGGCTGGTGCTGCAGTCCGCACGGGCCCGCGGCGACGTCGCTCTCGAAGGGCCGCTTCGCGACGCCGAGAATTGCGTTTTTGCTCTCAGGAATATGGCCATAGCCCACCGCATCGGCGAGATCAGCCGTGAGGCCGCGCTTGCCACTCAATCGGGCAATACCGAACTCGCCAACCAGCTTGCCGCCGAGCAGCTTGACCTCGAAAAGATTCGCCGCGACCTTCAGCAACGTATCAAGGATCTGTGATATACTTTTCGATTTGATTCCGAACGGCCGCCGTGCAACCTTTTGGCCGCCATCGGCGTTAGCATATTTTGAGAACAACTATCCACACGCTGCACAAATCAAATCGCATTTATCGCTGAATATGCCTGATTACGACGAGAAACAAGACTTGGTAGACCGCCTGATAGCCCGCGGCAAACGAAAAAAAGGACTGAGCCTCGATGACCTTCATCGAGAGTTGCCGGCGAACATGCTCTCAGCCGAGGAGATCGAGGACGTCCTCGAACGCCTCGAGAGCGCCGACATTTCCGTGGCCGAGACCGACGCCCAATTGCTTGAGCGAGCATCGAATCTCGCCCTCGATGACGAAGAAGAATCAGCCGAGGAGGAAGAAGAGGACATCGACCTTGACCTGTCGGCCGGTGTGCTCGACAAGTCGAATGACCCCGTTCGCCTTTACCTTCGCGAAATGGGCGTTGTGCCCCTGTTGAACCGCGAGGGCGAGGTCGCCATTGCAAAACGTATTGAGCGCGGCCAAATAAAGACGCACAAGACAATTTCCCGTTCGCCCATCGCTGTCGAACGGCTGCTCAAGATCGGTGAGGACCTTGCCGCCGGCAAGCAGGGTATCCGCGAAACGGTCGTATTCAGTGAGCAGGCCGAGATCTCGCTCGAAGAGGACAAGGCCGAGGAATACCTCCGCTGGACGCTTGAAGGTATCGAGAGCATTCGCGGCAACTATCAGGTCGCCCTGAAAGCGTGGACGCAATTGCTCAACGAACAGGAGAAAACGGCGGGTAAGAAGACCAAGAAGCTGCTTCGTCTCAAGCGAAACACCGCACGGCTTCGGCTCGACATCGCTCAGGAGATCAAGAACCTCAACCTCACCGAGCGTTCGCGTCAGGTTCTGATCGCTGCAATTCGAAAGGTCGTAAACGATATCAAGGAAGCCGAGAAAGCGATCAAGAAGGCAAAGGACAAGCTCGAAAAGAAGCCTGAAGCTCCTGTAAAGAAAGAACTTAACGCCAAGGTTCGCGAGGCCAAGGCCGTCATTGCGGAAATCGAGGAAAAGTACCGCCTGCCCGCCGTCGAGATCAAGCGAGCTCTGCAGACGATCAACGTCGGCGAATTTGAGACGAACAAGGCCAAGCGCGAACTCGTCGAGGCCAACCTGCGTCTCGTCGTCTCGATCGCCAAAAAATACACCAACCGCGGCCTGCAGTTCCTCGACCTTATTCAGGAAGGCAACATTGGACTGATGAAGGCCGTCGATAAGTTCGAATGGCGTCGCGGCTATAAGTTTTCGACCTACGCCACGTGGTGGATCCGTCAGGCCATCACTCGTGCCATCGCCGACCAGGCCCGCACTATCCGCATTCCGGTGCACATGATCGAGACGATCAACAAGCTCATCCGCACCTCGCGCCTGCTCGTCCAGGAACTCGGCCGCGAGCCGACGAGCGAGGAGATCGCAAAGCGGATGGATATTCCCGTCTCAAAGGTCCGCAAGGTGCTGAAGATCGCACAGGAACCGATCTCGCTCGAAACGCCCATCGGCGAAGAGGAAGATTCGCATCTCGGCGACTTTATAGAGGACCGCTCGATACTGAATCCCGCCGAGTCAGTGACATTCTCAAATCTTCGCGAGATCACGGACGAGGTGCTCGCGACACTCACGCCGCGTGAGGAAAAGGTCATCAAGATGCGCTTTGGCCTAGGTAGTACCGGCAGCGAGCACACGCTCGAGGAAGTCGGCCAACACTTCGCCGTCACCCGCGAACGCATCCGCCAGATCGAGGCAAAAGCCTTGCGCAAGCTCCGCCACCCGTCGCGCTCGCGTCGATTGAAAGCATTTCTTGAAGGAAAACCCTAAAGAATTGTGTCGACAAAGCGAGAGGCCGCCTGAATGGACGGCCTCGCTGCTTGCCTGTCCTTACTACTACAGCGACCCGTAGATCAGAGCCGTGTTCGAGAAGTTAGAGACGTTCGTGGCGGCGACGGCACGGACCTTGTAGGTGTATTCGCCGCCGGGCTGGACGGGGTAGTCCTGATACGTCTGTTTCTTCGTCGTTGCGTGAAGGAGAAACGGCAGACCGTCGCCATAACGCCGCCATATCTCGTAAACGACCGATCCTGTCTTGTTGTTGCCATTCCATTTGAGGTAATTGACGCCATTTGAGCGTCCCTCGCCGGCCAGATCGCTCGGGTCGTATGCAATAACGGTCGAGCGTGTCCTCGGGAACGTAAACCCGCACACCTCGTAAGCTTTCTTTGGCGATTCGGCGGCTACGAGATAGTTTCGGACGGTAGCAAGCTTTGCCATCAATTCGTCCCTCATGCCCTGTTTGTCGGCGATGACCGATTGCTTCTCGGCGGTCTGTGTGACGCTGCTCTCGATCACCGTCTCGAACGGCGGGTTGAGCGTGGTAAGCGTGGCGGCAAGCGAATCGGCGAGCGTGTTGTCGATGCCATCCACGTTGTGCCCAATGAGCTGCTGCTCGACATTCTTTGCAAAGTCAACGAGATCGGCATCAGTTAGTCTTCTGTAATCCATAGTGGTTTCTCCTAGTGTGTTGTTTTTGTGATCTGCAACCAGGTTGCATCTCTGCTATACTAACCCCACCGTTGCAACGTGTCAAGCCACGCAGGGGGTTGCAGAGACAATATGCTGCTCAGTTTCCGTTTGAAGATATCGAGAGCGGGCATCTGCTCGCGGCCGGTGCGATCTTGTTTGCGTGAGGAAAGAGATCGTTTCCTTGAGACATGGGTTTGTTCGCGAAGAGAAGGGCAATGTTTCCTAAGAGGATCATCTTGTTTGCAAACTTTTGCATTCTGCTAAGGACATTCCTGCGAGGTTTGGCAGTAAATGTGAATCTGTTTGCGACAGAAAGCCCTTTGGTCGGCAACAATATCTCTTCCCTGAGCGCGTATGTGGATCCCATTGCAAAAGATCCTTTTGATCCTCATAACAAAACAGGTTTTGAGTTAAGGCATTATTGACAACCGGCCTGAACAGGCGTATCGTGCAAATGATCGTTCCTTGATCTCCGATACTCTTACCGATTCCCGTAGTTTGGGGTGCAATCATATTTCCCGACGGAGGATCTAGGTAATGATGAATAAGTTCCGACGGCATGCTCCCGACCGCATCCCGGGTCGGAGTCTGTCCTGCCCCCCCCCGGTTTTCTCTAAACGCTGCAAATAAAGCACTAACAGCATCGCACAGCTCTGTTTTGGCGGCATCTGCGCGGTGGTTACAACCAAACATAGAACCAACAGGAGGTCCGAGATGTCTCTGATGTCACGTGCCGGATCAAAGCGTTCGGTCAGGCTTGTCTATTGGATCACGACAGTCACGGGGCTGCTGCTGATCGCGCTCGGCGTATTCGCCGCAAACGGCTGGCTGCCGAGGACCGATGCCTTGACCGGCCAACGTTACGGCTGGTTTGGCAAGAGATTGCCAAAGAGTGCACCGAGCAGTTGGGTCCCGTTCGCACCGCCTGATCCGACGCCGACGCCCCAACTGAGCAAAGAGTACATCTACGCCGGTTCTCGGCTTCTTGCGGTCGAGGATGCTAATGCAAACGCGGCGCCGCCCGCCGACCTTGCGGTATGGCGGCCGTCCACCGGCATGTGGTACGTTCTCGGCGGCCCCGGATCGCAGCAGACATCTTATCAATGGGGCCAGAATGGTGACGTTCCCGTTCAGGGCGATTACGACGGCGACGGCAAGACGGACTTTGCCGTCTGGCGGCCCGGCTCGACCGGCGTGTTCTACATAGTGCCGTCCTCAACGGGCACCTATTACAGCGTCAACTTTGGCACGACCGCCGATATCAATGTGGCCGCCGATTTTGACGGCGACGGCAAGACCGACATCGCCGTCTGGAGGCCATCGACCTATTACTGGTATTACCTGCCAAGCTCAGGCGGCGGTCAGGTTTCGACACAGTTCGGCGCAGGCGGCGACACGCCAAAGCCGGTCGACTACGACGGCGACGGCAGGGCCGACCTTGCCGTGTGGCGAAACTCGAACCATACGTTCTACTCGATCGACAGTTCAAACGGCACGTCGCGCACACAGGATCACGGGGCGACCGGAGACATGCCCGTATCAGCCGACTATGACGGCGACGGCAAAGCCGACCACGCCGTCTGGCGCTCGTCCAATACAACCTGGTATATACGGCGCAGTTCAGACGGCGGCACGACATCGATGCAGTACGGCGCATCGGGCGACATCCTTGTCCCCAATGACTACGACGGCGACGCCAAGGTCGATATCGCCGTCTGGCGCGTCGATAGCAGAAACTACGGCTGGTGGTATATCCGCCAATCCGCCACCCAAACCGACCGCACAGTCCAATGGGGCCTCGCCGGCGACATTCCGGTGCCGACTTACTATAGGAGGTAGGAAGCGATGAAACGAACCTCTTTTTTGCTTTTTTTGATATTTCTATTGTCGCTGGGCCGTGTTGTCGGGCAACAGCATACAGAAAACAAGGCGGATCAGGTGTTGCGCGGCTCGGGCCGGGTAAATGCCTCGTCACTTGGTATGGAGATAGACATTCCGCTCGGCAGCTATCCGGGCCGTGGTATCAATATTCCGGTCAATCTGAGCTATTCGTCCAAAGTATGGCGCATGGAATATGTAACCCAGATGCCCGGAGTAAATAATCCGGAAAACTGCCGCTCGATAAACAATCCGATGTATGCGGAAAACTCGGCCGCCGGCTGGACAACAAGCATGGCCGTGCCGTATATCGAATATACCGGCTTCGATAATCCTTACAATGCTGAGGGTTATCCGGCGGGAAGCGAAGAAGGCCTTTGTCTGCCGGAACCGCCACCGCCGCCGCCGGGCGGTCTTGTCTTGATAAAGCGAATCTCCATCCGGCTTCCAAATGGAGAAACACATGAGCTGAGAGACGCGTCGGGAAATGCCGTCGGCAACTTCCCGGAGAGTTTTGACGGAACCTATTACGCAGTGGATGGGTCGAATATCAAGTTTGTCCAGCAGGTATCGACCGGCATCTACCGCTTGCAGATGCCCGATGGTTCTCATTACGATCTGGCATCGACCTATGGCCCATTGGGTCTCGCAACCATTAGAAAAGCGGTTACGTTCACGGATCGCAACGGCAACTTTACCTCCTACAACGAACCCACGACGCAACACCCAAACGGTTACTGGACAGACACGTTGGGCAAGATCATCGAGGTCCCTTTTGGGCTTTCCGCACCTTCGGCGCCCACAACGCAGACATATGCGATGCCGGGAATGACGAGCAACTATACATTCCGTTGGAAGAAATTGAAGAATACGACGGCCGCCGAGAGCGCCCTGACCGATTTTGATCTGCCGCTGAAGTATTGGGGCGACAAGTATTTGAGCAACGGTCAGTGGCAAACTCGCCCATTCGGCGAAAGCCTGTTTATCTCCGAATGGGATGCCTGGGTGATCAAGATAAATGCTCAATTCAACCCGGTGGTCCTGACTGACATCGAACTGCCGACCGGTCAGAAATATACGTTCACATATGACGTTTACGGACGGATCGAACGAATATACTATCCCACGGGTGCGGAGGAAAGGTTTGAGTATGCCGTTGTGGCGATGCTTGGCAACTCAGACGAGACCGATATCAACGCCCAAACGAACTTTGGTGTCGTCAACCGCCAATTGTATGTTGACGCAGGCCAGGGTCCGCTGTTGGAATGGACATATTCTGCACAACGGGTTGCATCGAACGGTTACAAGGTGACTACCACGATGCCGGATCTTACAACGAGCGAGCGGTTCCTCCATCGCAGTTCCTTGAATGTGGGAATCGGCACGTTTGGGTTTGATACGGTGTTAGCCGGAATGCCCTATGAGGAAACGACGATCTCAAGCACGGGGCACACTGTCGGCAGAAAGCTGACGACATGGACGTTTAGCGAGCCTGTTGACGGGCGCGAGTGGCATCCGCGTGTCGATAAAGAGGAATCACGCATCTACGATCTGGCCGGGAACGGTATATCGGCGACGGCGACGTTTGAATACGAAGGCAATCTGAGTCTCCCTGAGACGCCGGTGTTGATGAGGAAATCGTCGCAATACGGCTTTGTCGCGGTCGGCGCTCCGCTTCCGTCAAATCCGGTCAAGGTGTCGGAGAGCACATTTTTGATAAGCGACCCTAATTATGCGGGCGTAAAGAGCTATTACACGGCTCAGAACATGATCGCTCTGGTTACGGCATCTCAGATAAAGGACGGCGCGGGAACAGTCGTCAGCCGAAACGAAATGGTCTATGACGAATCGGGACGCTCGCCCGGCTATCGGGGCAATCCGACAAGTCTGAGAGTTTGGGATAGCACGAAGGGCCTTGTTACGAATACGAGCGCCTATATTTCGACGAGCGCGCGGTTCGACACATACGGCAACCAGTACGAATCGACGGACGCAAAGGGCAACACGACCACGACAACCTTTGACCCGACGCATCATGCGTTTCCGATTGAGGTCACGTCACCGGTTCCCGATCCTTCAAATACGCACGGTTCGAACTCATCCTTTGTGACGGCCGCGACGTTCAATTACGAGACTGGACTGCCGCTCACCAATACGGATGCGAACGGGCTTGAAACGCGGATCGAATACGATCCCGTTACCTTGCGGCCCTTGAACACAAAAACGTACTACGACGATGTGCAGGTCGGCTCGACCGCAGAGACGATCTATCACGACGAGCCGAACAACTATTGGGTAAAGAACCGCACCCAGATCGACGAAAACAAATGGGCGGAGACGATCACATACTTTGACGGACTTGGCCGCGCGTGGAAAACGGAGGAGGTGAATTCAAACGGCAATATCTTTGTCGAGAAAGAGTTCGACGCCGAGGGCCGCGTCAAGCGTGTTTCAAATCCATTCCGTGAGAATGAGACGAAGTACTGGACGACAAACGTGTATGACGAAGCCAGCCGCGTAAAAGAAGTGACCTTGCAGGACGGCGCCACGATAAAGACCGATTACGGCGTCTCGGTCACCGCACCGATCGGTGTTACAAAACAGATCACCGACCAGGCTGGAAAGAAACGCAAAGGCATATCGGACGCGCTTGGCAGAATGATTCGCGTTGTCGAGGATCCGTCGGGACAAGCTCTGAATACAGATTACGTATTCGATACGCTAGGCAATCTTCGGAAGACGACGCAGGGTGTGCAGAACAGATATTTCATGCACGACAGTCTCGGCAGATTGTTGTATGCAAAGCAGCCCGAACAGGACACACGCTCGGCGTTCGTCGCGACCGATCCGGTGACCGGCAACACGGCGTGGTCGGTGAAGTATGTTTATGACGACAACTCGAACATCACCTCGACGACGGATGCGAGAAATGTTTCGGTCACGGCGACCTACGACAACCTGAACCGTTTGAAAGTGAGGGATTATTCGGACACGACGCCGGATGTGAGTTTCTATTACGACGGGAGAGGTTTGGGCTCTGTACCCGCTTTCTCGAACGGGAAGACGACAAAAGTAACAAGCTCGGTCTCGGAAACAAGGTACACGAGCTTCGACAATCTCGGCCGGCTTCTTACCCATCAGCAGATCACCGACGGACAGACCTACAACACCGCTTACACATACAACCTTTCGGGAGCATTGGTCGAGGAAACTTATCCTTCGGGAAGGGTTGTTAGAAACACACTCGATCAGAACGGCGATCTTTCGCAGGTGCAGAGCAAGAAGAATGCCAACTACGGGTTCTTTGCCTACGCGAAAGGGCTGGCGTACGATTCGGCCGGGAATGTGAAAAAGATGCAGCTCGGGAACGGGCGTTGGGAGACGAGCGTTTACAACAACCGGCTGCAGATCACGCAGATAGGTTTAGGCACGACGGATGTCGATCAGAATCAACTAAAGCTCGAACTCTCATATGGTGCGAACACTCAGAATAACGGAAGCCTCCGAGAGCAGAAGATCACGGTTCCGGGGATCGCGAACCCGTTCATCCAAACATATACCTACGACGATCTGAATAGATTGCAGGTCGCGGAAGAAAAGGTTAATCAGCAGACGACGTGGAAGCAAACTTTCACCATAGATCGCTACGGCAATCGCGAGATTGATGCCGCCAATACGACGACTCTCGGCAGTTGCCCGCAGGTCGTCTGCAACCCCGACATCAGTCCGGAAACAAACCGCCTCGTTGGTTACGGGTTCGATGCAAATGGCAACGTAACGCAGGACGCCGAGGGCAAACGGTTTGGCTATGATGCAGAAAATCATCAGAAAGAGTTTTTCGTCGCTGGAAACAGCTCAACCGATCCGGATGCGACTCACAGCTACGACGGGGATGGTCGCAGGGTAAAGAAAATTTCATCAACCGAGACCACCGTTTTTGTTTACAACGCGAGCGGGCAACTTGTGGCGGAGTACTCAACTCAAATCTCTCAGACGCCGCAGGTCAGCTATTTGACAACTGATCATTTAGGAAGCCCCAGAGTAATAACCGATCAACTCGGCGCGGTTAAAGATCGTAAAGATTTTTCTGCATTCGGAGAAGAAAGTATTTCTGCACAACGCTCCGGCAACGCAGAATACACAGCCGCCGATCAACTGCGGAAAAACTATACCGGCTACGAAAAAGATACTGAGTCCGGCCTGGAATTCGCGCAGGCGAGGTATTACAATCCGACACATGGAAGATTTACGTCAGTCGATCCATTGACCGCTTCTGCATCAATCCGCAACCCGCAGACGTTCAACCGCTATGCCTACGTCCTGAATTCGCCATACAAATTCGTCGATCCATTGGGTCTAATCTCCGAAACCACGGGTGCCTGCGGCAGTCGATGCCCCGGCAGCGGCCCGTATGTTGACGGCTCCGCCTTTCGTGGGCGAGACGCCTCTTTTGCGGCCCTCCTTGACTCTCTGATCCCAGCCTTTGATTGGAGCAACCTGACCGCGGATGAACAGCGGATATTCAACAATTCCTCCATACAAGTAGTTGATCAAAACTCTCAGACCACAGATGGTGGCGGGTGTCTCTCGATGGTCACCCACAGCGGGCAAGATCTTTTCAAATATATGGCCAGAAATAACCCGACTGCATTAGCTGGCACTCTTAACCAAACGGCTCAGCTCGCCGGTATCAAATATATCGATAATATGGGGCCAAGGAACGCTCTCTCGCTAGTGAATAGTATTCAAAGTCTGGAGCAGGATCGAGCCGTCTTTACCGTAGCGCCAGCGCTAAAACATTTCATTTCTGATCATGATGATTTCTCGAGCGCAACCGGACACGGGGAATCGTTTCCGGACAGTTGGAAACAAAATAAGCCGCCATACGCGGGGGCTCAATTGTCTTTTTCTAGAGATGGCCGCTTCCTTGAGGTGGACACTGATTATAGCAACATCAAGAACCGGCAGGACTTGATATCGATTGTTAGAGGAATATTCGGACATGGTATCGAGGTCGCTGACAACCATTTCAATAAAAAGAAAACTGACCCTTATGTCGTATATGGGATGCTCACCAAGAGGGGTCTCAAGCTCAGCTATTCGATACCGCTGAAATAGCGCCCTGCGAAATGAATAGAAACATAAAGGAACTGAATTTTATGAAAAAGTTTGGCTTCACATTTTTGCTTTTGTTATCGTGCCACATCTTCGCGGAATCGCAGGTGAAAGCCGACCTAAGTTTTGGCCAGCCTGTGGGAGAGGTTTTATTCTCCCCAGACGGGAAACTGCTGGCGGTCAGAAGTGACATCTTGGGTCAACAAGACACCGTACTCAGAGTTTGGGATGCCAATCTGTTGCAAGTGAGATACGACATCAAGACGAATCGGACTTTCGTACAGGACATGGCGTTTTCTCCATCATCAAAGCTTCTGGCCTTGGCAGTCGGTGATTTGGGAGTGACTGAAGTTTTTGTTTATGATGCCGGAACAGGGAGCGAACTGGGCCGTTATATAGAAAAAACAAAACTAAATCCTCGAGTTGATAATACGATCTCAAGCATCGCCTTTTCCCCTGACGGAAAAAGGCTTGCAATCGGACAGGCGTCTGGCGATATGGTTGACGTTGTTCGACTCCTTGATATAGAAAAGCTCAGTAACATAACTATTTTCCAGCCAGAAGTTTACCGTTCGTCGGGTCGTGCAGGGGCTCTCGCCTTTTCACCGACGGGACCGTATCTTGCTTTTACTACGAGTTCTGGCGCACCTCAAGACGATGGTCGAGTCGTGGTGATCGATCTTTCACGTAGTCAGCCTGTGCTTAATGTTAAGATGTTTGGCACAGGTCACTTATTGGCGTTCTCAGCTGACGGAAACATTCTAGCTGTATCGGGCCTGACCTATGACCGACGATCAGACACGAGAAAAAATGAGTTAGCACTCTTCGATTCATCTACGTGGAAACAGACGACGAAACTTGTCGATTATCCGGCCGGATTAGAGGGGCTGGGTTTTGCAGACAACGGAAAGGTCTTGGCTACGGCTGGACATACTAATCGTCCCAGTTTCGAGGTTTCGCTTCTCGATATAAAGAGATTTCAAACTCTTAGAGAGTTTAAGGATCTCTCACCAATTTTTACAACAATGGCCGTTTCCCCGAATGGACATTTGTTGGCACTTGGAAGTGCTAACGGAAAGGTCGAAATCTTATGTTTGGGTAATTGATGCAACGCGCAAAAGGCGTCTATGTCGAAGGGACATACGACAACCTTAATCGAATAAAACTTCGCAACTACTCCGATACAACGCCGGACGTTGAGTTCTATTACGATGGCAAGTATCGCGACATCAGTGATAATCTGCGAACCGCGACCGGCAGCGCCAAAGGCAAAACGACGGGCGTTAAATCTTCCGTATCTCGGACAAATTACACCGGCTTCGACAATCTTGGCAGGCTGGTTACTCACCAACAGATCACGGACGGACAGACGTATGGCACAAGCTATACATACAACCTCTCCGGCGGGCTGATCTCAGAAACTTATCCGTCGGGGAGAACCGTCAATTACGACATCAACGCTGACGGCGATCTCTCAAGGGTTTGGGGGCAGGAGGCATCGGGCACTGCGACATATGCGAATTCGTTTGATTACAACGCAAGCGGAGCCGTGACGGCCCTGAAACTCGGCAACGGACGTTGGGAGACGGCGCAATACAACAACCGCCTGCAGATCACCGAGATCGGTCTGGGAAACTCGGCAACGGATGCGAGCCTGCTAAAACTCGAACTCGGCTACGGCACGAATACGCTGAATAATGGAAACTTAAGATCGCAAAAGATCAGCTTCAACGGGCTGGCACAACCTTTCGAGCAGACATACACCTACGACGATCTGAATAGACTGCAGGTCGCGGAAGAAAAAGTTTCCGGCGCTACGACTTGGAAACAGACTTTCACAATCGACATTTACGGCAATCGCAGATTCGACGCTGCGAACACAACAACGCTCGGCAGTTGTACGCAAGCGGTTTGCAATCCTACAATTTCCACGGCAAACAACAGAATTTCGCAAGCAGGTTACAGCTACGACGCAAATGGCTCATTAACGCAGGATGCAAGCGGCCAAAGATTCGGCTACGACGCGGAGAATCATCAGAAAGAGTTCTTCGTCGCAGGGAATAGCTCGATCAATCCTGACGCAACTTACAGCTACGATGGAGATGGCCGACGAGTTAAAAAGGTCAGCAGCACGGAAACAACAATTTTCGTTTTCAACGCAACTTCCAAGCTGGTTGCGGAGTATTCGACGGCATTAGCTACGACACCGCAAGTTAGTTACTTGACACAGGATCATCTCAGCAGTCAGAGAATTGTGACGAATGAACTTGGTGTTGTTAAAGATCGCAAAGATTATCTGCCCTATGGAGACGAGATCACGACATCCCAGCGCACAACTGTTCTTGGCTATACCAGCGCGGAACAGCAGAGAAAGGATTTCACCAGCTACGAAAAAGATACAGAAAGCAATCTTGAGTTTGCACAGGCAAGATATTTTAGTTCGATTCATGGCCGTTTTACCTCGGTTGATCCTTTAATAGCAAGTGCAAATCCGGCAAACCCACAGACCTTTAATCGCTACTCATATGTGATGAATCAGCCGACAACAATGGTTGATCCAAGCGGCTTAGAAGCTTGTTCAGCCGAGCACAGTTATAGCGATTGCGGCGGTGATGATGGGTTCTGGGGAAGCGGCGAGTTTGGTGATGATGTCGCCTATCTCAATAGTATTCCCGGAGGAGCAGCTGGACTCAGATTCCATTCCATCATGACTAATGGTTACGATCCGGAGTTCAATCAGTTTGTTGGCGATGTAACGATACATTACAACACAGGGGCTTGTGGGCAAGGCGTCTCTGCTCTCTGTGGTGGTGTGATTACTCTGCACAAGCCTAGCCTTGATGACGTCAATGCAGAAGTTTCCCGTTTAGGCGGAGTAATCCGAGCAGAAAGGTCTCGAGTTGGGAATATTCTGAGAAGTCAACAGGCTGAGGCGGCGGCGCGCTCAACTGGACTGTCCGCCTTAATTACAAACGTAGAGCAGCGTCGCGAAGGTCTGATATTCAATGTAAAGCAAGGCAAAGAAAAGGAGTTCGAGGATTTTGTAAGCACTTTCTATTCGGGTTCGTTATACGGATACCATTCAGATGATGTTGGCTGTTCGAATAAAGGAGCAATTTGCACCGACTACCGTAGCGAGAGAAACTCGATGGGAATTAGTGGTTCTATGCAAATCGTATATAACTCAACCGACAACCGCGGATATATCGATATTGACCGTTTTAATCCTTATCAGTGTAAACCTCCCCATATTAGCGCCAGTCTAAAATGGAGTAATCCGGGTTAGGTTTTTTGTGAGATATTCGCTGGGAGGCATGCCTCCCAGCGAATCGTG
>MTBK01222287.1_pt1 | contig 45815 bp, 42 predicted proteins | sample 1535981 | NCBI WGS metagenome assembly MTBK01 (sample SAMN06109225, study PRJNA356200) | anaerobic digester metagenome | isolation source: biogas reactors fed with pig manure or primary and secondary sludge | place: Spain | collected 2016-06-30
CAGTGCTCTCGTCCCAAGCCGAGTTCGGCCCATCCCAGGCCGCGGGCCCGCACCAGCAGCACCAAGGCCACCGCGGCGATCGGCACCGTCGCGACAGATGCCCAGGTGGTGGTGAAGTGCGCGATCAGGTTGGCGATCACCAGCACGATGACGACGACGGCGATGTCGACGTACACGCGGAAACGGTGCAACGCCGACACGAACGGCCGAGCCGGATGGAGTGCCTGCATGGAGGCTGCCGGGGAGGAGGGCGCGACAACCGCGCTGAACTCAGACATGTGCTCTCGAGTGTACCGGCCCGCCGGGAGGCCCCCGGAGTGCCGCTATGCTCGGCGCCGGGACGACGGAAGGCAGGTCTTGGCCGATACAGAGCCGCTGCTGGCATCGCTGAGGGTGCTCGATCTGTGCGGACCCGAGGGTGACCTGATCTCTCGATTACTTGCCGACCTGGGCGCCGACGTGCTCAAGGTCGAACCGCCGGGTGGCAGCCCGGGACGGGCCGACCTGCCGACGGTTGAGGGCGTAAGCATCCCGTTCGCGCTGCACAACGCGAACAAGCGGGCCATCGTCCTGGATCCTGCCCGGGAGGCTGACCGCGGGACACTGGTGGAACTTGCGGGACAGGCCGACATCGTGATCGACAGCGGCCTGCCGGGCCGCGCCGCGGATTACGGTACGTCCTGCGAGCAATTGGCCGATCGGTTCCCTCATCTGGTGGCCATGGCGGTGACCGATTTCGGCAGCACCGGCCCCTACGCGGCATGGCGGGCCACCGACCCGGTGCTCTACGCGATGTGCACCGCGCTGTCCCGATCCGGGCCGGCCACCGGTACCCCGGTCCTGCCGCCGGACGGTATCGCCTCGGCGACCGCCGCAGTGCAGGCAGCGTGGGCGGTGCTGGTCGCCTACGCCAACCGGCTGCGCTGCGGGGTGGGTGACTACATCGACTTCTCCCGTTTCGACGCGGTGGTCATGGCCCTCGACCCCCCCTTCGGCACCCAGGGACAGGCGGCGACGGCCCGCAGTGCCGGTGAGCGATGGCGGGGCAGGCCGCGCAACCAGGATCTCTATCCGATTTTCAAATGCCGGGACGGCTTCGTCCGGATCTGCGTCATGGCGCCCCGGCAGTGGCACGGCCTGCGAGCCTGGCTCGGGGAGCCCGAACAGTTCCAGGACCGGCGCTTTGATGTCCTCGCGGCCCGGGCGAAGGCGTTCGGAGAACTCGGCGCCCTGATCGGCGAGATGTTCGCCGACCGCACCAGGGAACAACTTGTGGCCGAGGGCCAGCGCCACGGTGTGCCTATCGCCGCGGTGCTGACACCGGCGGAGGCACTGCACTCCGACCACCTCGACGCTGTCGGCGCGCTGGCCGACGTCGAACTGTCTCCCGGTGTGGCGGCCCGCGTCCCGGTGGGGAACTGGTCCGTCGATGGCGAGCGGGCCGGCCTCCGGACCGCAGCACCGTCGCCCGGCACCGATGAGGCCGCCTGGCGCACTGCACGATTCGAGCCCACCCCCACCGGTTCCGTCGGCGAACTGCCGCTGACCGGCGTCCGGGTGGTGGACCTCGGCATCATCGTGGCCGGTGGGGAACTGAGCAGATTGTTCGGCGACATGGGCGCCGAGGTCATCAAGGTGGAGAGTGCCGCCTACCCTGACGGACTTCGGCAGAAGCGGGAAAGCCAGGCCATCGGCGACTCGTTCGCCCGCGCCCATCGCAACCATCTCGGGTTCGGCCTCGATCTGCGCAGCCCGGAGGGCGCGCAGGTGTTCACCGAACTGGTGCGGACCGCCGACGCGGTCTTCGCCAATTTCAAACCGGGGACGTTACCTGCGCTGGGATTCGGCTATGACCGACTGCGTGAGATCAACCCGGGCATCGTGCTCGCCGAGAGCAGCGCGTACGGCGACACCGGACCGTGGAGCACCCGGATGGGCTACGGACCACTGGTGCGGGCGGCAACGGGCGTCACCAACCTGTGGACCTCCGAGCAGGACAATCCCGCCGCGCGTCACCCGTTCTACGACGCCACGACGATATTCCCGGACCATGTCGTGGGCCGGATCACCGCGATCGGCGCGCTGGCCGCGCTGATCCGCCGGCAACGCTGCGGACTGGGCGCGAGGGTCCACGTGTCGCAGGCCGAAGCGGGTATCAACCAACTCGACACCCGCTTCGTGACCCTCTCCGCCGGGCCCGACCCCGTCGAGTCCGACCCCGTCGGGTCCGAAAGCGGCAGTGGGGGCCCGGCTGTCCACCCTGACCCCGCCGAGCATCTACTGCTGGCCTGCGCCGGCGACGACGAATGGTGCGTGGTGTCGTTGTCGACCGAGGCCGATCGCAAGGCGGTGGCATCGGTCGCCGGGGGCTCCGAGCTTGCCGATTGGGCAGCGCTGCACACCCCTCAGGAGGTCGCTGAGAGGCTGCAATCTCAGGGGGTGGCGGCCGGTCCGATGTACCGCCCCGACGAGGTGTACCAGCAGCCCCAACTGCGGTGGCGCAACGTTCTGGCCGATATGACGCATCCGCTGTTCGAGGTGCCGTTGCCGGCCGAAACCGGCCCCGCCCCGTTCCGCAACATCCCCGCGGCGCCGCACCGTCCGGCCCCGCTGCCGGGAGCGGACACCCGACGCGTCTGCCGTGATGTGCTGGGTATGGACGATGCCGAGATCGAACGGCTGATAGCCGGGGGAGTGCTGTTCGCTACCGAGGACCGGGAAGGAATCGCGCCGTGAGTGTTGCCGCGAGGGCAAAGAAGCCACTGCTGTTCATCGAGGGCGAGTTTCGTGTCGCCGACAAAGCCGAGCCGGTGCTGGAGGCCGCGACCGGCGAACTGCTCGGTGACGGTGGCAGCGCCACCGTGGCCGATATCGACGACGCCGTCGCGGCGGCCCGAGCGGCCCTGCCGGCTTGGGCCTCAAGCTCCCCGGACCATCGTGCGGGGCTCCTCAGGGCCTTCGCCGCGGCGCTGCACCAGCGTGCGCAGGAGACCAGTGAGCTGGTGACCCGCGAGAACGGGATGCCGATGTCGCTGTCGGCTTCCGCCAACGGTCTGTTCCCCGCCGCCCTTCTGGGCTACTACGCGAAACTCGTCACCGCACTCCCGGTCGAGGAGATCCGTCCGAGCGCCATCGGTCACACCATCGTCCGCCGCGAGCCGGTGGGCGTCGTCGCCGCGATCGTCCCGTGGAACTACCCGCAGGCACTGGCGGCGTTCAAACTGGCTCCGGCCCTGGCTGCCGGATGCACCGTCGTCCTGAAGGCCTCACCCGAAACCGCTTTGGACTGTTTGGTTTTCGCCGACGCCGCCCAGCAGGCCGGGCTGCCGCCGGGTGTGCTGAACGTGGTTCCGGGTGACGCCGAAGCGGGCGCACACCTGGTATCGCATCCGGGTGTGGACAAGGTGAGCTTCACCGGGTCGACCCAGACCGGCCGGATCATCGCTGAGGTGTGCGGCCGACTGCTGCGTCCGGTCACCCTGGAGTTGGGTGGTAAGTCAGCGGCGATCATCCTCGATGACGCTGACCTGGACAGCACCGTTGCGGGTCTGAAGTCGGTGTCCTTCATCAACAACGGGCAGACCTGCTTCCTCGGCTCCCGAATCCTCGCGCCGCGTTCGCGCTACGCCGAGGTGGTCGAGGCGCTGGCCGGCTTGGTCAACGGCTTCACGGTGGGTGACCCCTTGGACCCCGCCACCGATATCGGCCCGGTGGTCAGCGCACGCCAGCGCGACCGGGTGCTCGGCTTCATCGAGGAGGGTAAGCGCAGCGGCGCCCGGCTCATCGCCGGCGGCGGCGTGCCCGACGACCGGCCGAGGGGCTGGTTCGTCGCCCCGACGGTGTTCGCCGACGTCGACAACTCCGACCGGATCGCCCAGGAGGAGATCTTCGGTCCTGTTCTTGCCGTGATTCCCTACGACAGCGACGATCAGGCCATTGCGCTGGCTAACGACAGCGAGTTCGGACTGGCCGGCACCGTCTGGTCGGCCGACGAGGATCGGGCCACCGAAGTCGCCCGCGAACTGGACACCGGAACGGTGGGGATCAACGGCTACCAACTGGACATCAACGCGCCCTTCGGCGGAGTGAAGGCCAGTGGCATCGGGCGCGAACTCGGCCCGGAAGGACTCGACGAGTTCTTCGCATGGAAGTCGATCTACCGAACCGGCCCGCCGATCTAGGTGCTGGCGCCAGACACCCGGACCGCAGGCAGTGCTAGGTTTTGACGGGCGTCAAGTAAACCGTGAGGGAGTGCCGATGAGCCTTGATCCGCGGACACCGGTGCTGGTCGGCGCCGGTCAGGTCAACCAGCGTGAGGAGTGCGCCGGGAACGAACCGGTCGACCTGATGGCTGCTGCGGCCCGGGAGGCAGCCGACCCCAGGGTGCTCGCGGCCGTTGATTCGATCCGGGTGGTCAACCTGCTGTCCTGGCGGTATCGCGACCCCGGCCTGCTGCTCGGCGCCCGCGTCGGGGCGCCGGAGGCCGCCACCCAGTACAGCGGGATCGGGGGGAACACCCCGCAGTCCCTGGTGAACCAGGCCTGCATCGACATTCAGCAGGGCCGCGCCGATGCCGTCCTGTTGGCCGGGGGCGAAACGTGGCGAACCCGGATGCGACTACGGGCCAAAGGGATCCGACCGGAATGGACCCGCCAGGACGAATCGGTGCCGGTGCCGCCGGGAGCGGGCACCGACGTACCGATGGCCGGGCCGGGGGAGGACCTCATCGGCTTGGACCGGCCGTCGTTCGTCTACCCGCTCTTCGAACAGGCGCTGCGGATCGCCGCCGGTGAGTCGATCGAGGATCATCAGCGCCGGGTCGGCGACCTGTGGGCCGGGTTCAGCGCGGTGGCGGCGGGCAACCCGCATGCCTGGGTCCGCGAGCAGATGTCCGCGGCGCAGATCACGCAGCCCACCGCCGACAACCGGATGATCAGCTGGCCTTATCCCAAGCTGATGAACTCCAACAACATGGTCGATCAGGCCGCCGTCGTGATCCTGTGCTCGGTCGAGAAAGCGGAGCGTCTCCAGATTCCCCGGGATACCTGGGTGTTCCCGCATGCGGGAACAGAGTCTCACGACACCTACCTCATCGGAGAGCGGCGGGATCTGCACCGCAGTCCGGCAATTCGGATCGCCGGTCGCCGGGTGCTCGAGTTGGCCGGGGTGGACGTGGACGATCTGGACTTCGTCGACCTGTATTCCTGTTTCCCCTCGGCCGTGCAGGTGGCGGCGCATGAGTTGGGCATTCCGACGGATCGGCCACTCACGGTCACCGGGGGTCTCACCTTCGCCGGCGGACCGTGGAACAACTACGTCATGCATTCGATCGCCACCATGGCCGAGGTGCTGCGCCGCAACCCCGGCAGCCGTGGCCTGGTCACCGCCAACGGCGGCTACCTGACGAAGCACAGTTTCGGTGTCTACAGCACGACCCCGCCGGCCCGGCCGTTCCGCCGGGAGGACGTGCAGGCCGAAGTCGACCGCGAACCCACCCGGACCACGTTGGTCGGGTGGGAGGGCACCGGTTCAGTGGAGTCCTGGACGGTCCCATTCGATCGGGATGGCAAGCCGGAGAAGGCATTCCTTGCCGTCCGAACCCCCGGTGGTGAGCGGGTGCTGGCCGTCGTCGCCGATGCCGACACCGCATCCGCCGCGGTAACTCAGGACATCGCCGGCGCGTCGGTACGTGTGCACGCCGATGGCCGCGCGGACCTCGTGGGCGGCTAGCGGGTGGATTCCGGCCCCCAACGCAGCAGGCCTGCCGCCCCCGAGAAGGGCGACAGGCCTGCTGGTTTACGGATAACTCAGGCGCCGGATGGGGTAGCGCCGAGAACCCGCTGCATATCGGGGATCATCTGCTGCAGCTGGGAACCCCAGTAGCCCCAGCTGTGGGTCCCGTTGGCCGGGAAGTTGAACACGCCGTTCCGGCCGCCGGCCGCGAGGTAGTTGTCCATGAAGGTCTTGTTGGTGCGCAACGTGAAGCCCTCCAGGAACTGCGCGGCCATCAGGTTTCCGCCACCACCGGAGGTGTCCAGATCGGACGGCGTGCCGGTGCCGCAGTAGATCCACAACCGGGTGTTGTTGGCCACCAGTTGGTTGAGGTTGACCATCGGGTCGTTACGCCGCCACGCCGGATCCGACGATGGTCCCCACATGCTCTGGGCGTTGAACCCACCGGCGTCGTTCATGGCCAGGCCGATGAGCATGGGCCACCAGCCCTCGGACGGGTTCAGGAAGCCCGACAGCGACGAAGCGTAGATGTACTTCTGCGGGTAGTAGATCGCATAGTTCAGAGCAGCGCTGCCCGCCATCGAAAGACCCACGACCGCATTGCCGTTCGGGTTGATGCCGTGGTTGGCCTGCAGATAGACCGGCAGCTCCTGGGTCATGAACGTTTCCCACTTGTAGGTGTAGTTCTGACCATTGCCCTGGGACGGCTGGTACCAGTCGGTGTAGAAGCTGGACTGCCCGCCGACCGGCATGACTGCCGACAGTCCGGAGTTCAGGAACCATTCGAAGGCCGGGGTGTTGATGTCCCAGCCGTTGTAATCCTCCTGGGCGCGAAGGCCGTCCAGCAGGAAGACGGCATGCTCGCCGCCGCCCTGGAACTGAATGCGGATGTTGCGGCCCATCGACGGGGAGGGCACATCCAGGTAGAGGACCGGAAGCCCTGGCCGGGAGAAGGCCGACGCTGTCGCCGAACCGCCGACAACTCCGATCAAGCCGGGCAGGAGGAGAGCGGCCACGAAGGTGGCAGCCAGGCGGCGCACCCACGTACCTCGCAACTTCTCGACGATTTTCATGAGGACACCCATCACCTTTCGTATGTTCGACAGCGAATTCTCTGCTGTACGAGCAGTAGTCAAACACCGGCGAACATCGGTGGGTGAGACGCGACGCGGTGCGCCTAGTCGCAGTTGGGCAACGATCAGATCACGTGTCGACGCACTGGTCGATGCGATCAGTGGGAGGTTTCCGCCGACTCAGCCGAAACCGCCGCAGGCAGCGCGGTGGCTTCCCCACTGGCAGCGGCGCGTGCCCGTTCCCGGCGCTGATCGATGGCCTGACTGAGATCCTGCAGCAGCTCGGGCTTGCTGAACAGTAAGCGCTCCAATGCATCCCGCTCGACTTCGAGGACAGTCACCTCACCGACCGCGTGGGCGCTGCCGGTCACCGGCTCCCGCGTCAACGCGGTCTGGCCGATGAAGTCCCCCTCGTACAGGGTCGACACCGGCACTCGAGCGCCGTCCGGTCCGGACACCACCAGACGCACCCGGCCCTTCAGCAGAAACGACATCACCGACGGGGTTTCACCAGAACGTTGCATCACTTCACCATCGCCGTAGCGGGTGACCCGAACCGAAGGCAGAAGCTCCTCCAAGTCCGAGATACTGGCCCGCAGCATCGGGGCGACCTGACGCAGGGCCTTCGTCCGGCGGTCCACCGTGGAGAAGTCGTCGTCGATGCTGTCGAGGCGCAAGCCGGCGCGTCGGGCTGCGTACCACAGCCACCGCTGAAAGGTGGACTGCGCGACAACGTCGTCGGCGGGGGACCGAATCGGGATCGAGATGGCGTACTCGGTGCTGCTCACCGCGGTGACCACCGGGCGACCGTCGGGGTGCAGGTGCGGCAGGTTGGCCGCGACCTCGGCCAGCAGTGCGCACACTTCGTCGGGGGCATCGGTGGCGGCGAACTTCGCCGAGACCGAGATGGTGTGCCCGCCGGCGGGCCGGCTGAGGTTGGCGAAGGCCTGGCTGGCCAGGACCGAGTTCGGAATGATCTCCAGGCCGCTGCCGGTGTTGATGTGGGTGGCCCGCCAGTTGACCTCCACCACTCGGCCGCGCGCGGACGGGGTCTGCACCCAGTCGCCGAGCTGGAACGGCTGCTCGAAGAGCAGCAGGAGGCCCGAAATGATCTGGCCGACCGAATTCTGCAGGGTCAGGCCGAGAACGACCGAACTGATGCCGAGCGCGGTGAACAAACCGCCGACATGGGCGCCCCAGACGTTGGCCAGGATCAGGGCCAGTCCGATCGCGATGATCGCGAACCGGGCGACGTCGACGAAAATGGACGGCATCCGTCGTCGCCAACTGTCCGACGGGGCGTTCTCGAAAATCGTGGCGTTCAGCCCGGATAACACCATCACCAGAACGATGAATCCGAGAACGGTGGAGATGATGCGGACCGGCGTCGCCGCGATCGAGACTTCGGTGGTTTTCACCAGGAGCAGCAGCAGCGCCCCCAGGGGGACGATGAAGTTGCGCAACAGCCCGACCGGGCGGGCCATGAAGCTGCCACGGCGGGCCAGGCTCTGTTGCACCTCGGTCAGCAGGACGAGGGCCGCCGGCAGGGCCACCGCGACGATGACCGACCAGTAGAACCAGGGTTCGGTCAGGATGTTCACGTGCGGCCCGCATCAACGAGCCGCCAGGTCGGCTCCTCGCGGTCGCCGACCGTGATGGTGCCGGCCGGGGTATATCGGCGGGTGTCGCGGGTTGCCTCGTAAACATCCTGGGAGACATAGATTCCCGGCTGCGTGGTGCCCCGGCGCATCTTGGACGCGAGGTGGACGGCTCCACCCCACAGGTCGTAGACCAGACCTGCCCGTCCGATCAGCCCGCTGGTGACCGGACCGGTGTCGATTCCGGCCCGTAGTTGCAGATTGCTGCCGGTCTCGGCGTTGTAACGGCTGATGATCCGCTGCATCTGCGACGCGAAGTCGACGGTTCGGTGGATGTTGTCCAGCCGCGGCACGGTCAGACCGCAACTGGCGAGATAGCCGTTGTGGGTGTTGCGCACCCGTTCCACGCCGATGCTCTCGGCGGCGGCGTCGAACTGGCGGGCCAGCTTGTTGATGATCGCCAGCGAATCCTCGGGGGACAGGTCGGAGGACAATTCGTCAAAGCCGACGATGTCGGCGTAGATCACCGTGACATCCTGGTGCTCGGTGGCGATGTCCTCCTCGCCGTCGCGGTAGCGGTCGACCACCGCCTGCGGCATCAGCGACAGCAGCAGCGTGTCGTTCTCCTTGCGCTGCTCCTCCAGAAGTTGATGTTTGATCGCGAGGTTGCGGCTCATCTCGTTGAAGGCCACGCTGAGGTCCCCGAACTCGTCGCGGGATTCCACCGGAAGGGTGATGTCGTAGTTTCCGGTGCTGATCTGCTCGGCCCCCCTCTCAAGGCGCCGGATCGGCCGGACGAACAACCGTGACCAGACCATCGCGGCCAAGCAGGCCAGGAAAATGATGATCGCGGTCGATCGGACCAGGCGGTGGGCGAACTGCTGTTCGGAGGCGAAGGCCTCGTCGGAGTCGATCGAGGCGACGATCACCCACTCCAGGCCCGGCAATTTCACCGGCGCGTAGGCCTGCAGTGCGCGGTGCCCCAGATAATCGGTGGCGATCAGGGTCCCGGTCTCGCCGCGCCGGGCGGCCTGTGTCGCTTTGGTGCCGACCGGTTGGACGAGGACGGTGGTGCCCTGGTTGATGGCCTGGTCGGCCACCTCCGGTGGTGTTCCGGCCGCGACGACGTCTCGCCGGTAGGCGTCCCGATCCTCGAGGAATAGTCGTGAGTCCGAGCGCATCAGGTCATCGTCGCCGACAAGATAGGTCTCCCCGGTCTGTCCCATCCCGACGCGACTCCACTGCCGGTCGGCGGTCATCAGATAGTTCACGATGCTGATCGGGTATTGCAGGACCATCACCCCGGCCGCCCGCCCGGGCGGTCCGATCGGGGTCAGCATCCATGCGGTCGGCTCACTGGAGGGCAGATACTCAGCGAAATCGGTGGTCATGACAAAGTCGATGTCGTTGGTTGCCATCGTCTTTCGGAAGGCGTCGCCGAGGTTGCCCTCACCGCGGTACGGCCCAGTCAGGATGTTCGTCCCGAGTTCAACGCCCTTGTAGGCGCTGTAGACCACCGTGCCCCGGTTGTCGATGAGGAACAGGTCCTGCATCCTCATGCGGGTGACGATCTCGCGGAAATAGCCGTTATAGCGGGCATTGGCCGCTGACCACTGGCTGCCGTCCGGGGCATCCCGCACGATCGCCTGGCTCCGGTCCGGGGCGGCGACGGTGTAATTCAACTGCAGATACTTCGCAGCGTTGGAGGTGGGAATCAACGCGTTGATATCGAGTCGGTTGTCGCCGACCCCATCGAAGCGGGTCTTGTAGAAGTCCGCGAGGGCCTTGTTCTGCGGCGGTGTCACCACCGCGTCGGCGAGATCGTTGTAGCCGTTGGTGAAGGCGGCCAGCGCACCCGGGACGGTTTCGCCGTGGCTGTAGACCACCAGCGAGCTGAGCAGGTCGCTGAACCCCAGTTCCAGCACCCTGGCCTGGGCTTCGCGGACCGCGGTCAACCGGTCGAACATCGACTCGCGCAGCGATTCCCGGCCGGACTTGAAGCCGATGCCGCCGGTGACGGCGGTGGCCAGCACGCCGACGATCAGCAGCATCAGCATCAGCTTGGATTGAATGCTGAACCGCCTGAACAGTGACTTCTTCGACTTGCGGCGGCGGAGGCGTTGAGCGAGGGCGTTGGCGGGGGCATCGGGTCCCTGCGTCGAGCCCGCACCAGCCTCGGACGCTGCCGACATCGGCTTCCTTCCTGCGGTTTTGGCCACGCCCGAGAGTAGCGCGTCGGGATGAGCTGACCCCCGACAACCTGCAGCGTTTCGCGGATGTGACCGACCAGGACCAGTGCTCAGCGCGGCGCGAGGATCAACCAGCCCTGCGGGGGAACCTCGGTGTGGTCGACCAGGTTGGGGGGCGGCGCCCCGGCGCCGGCGAGGACTTCGGCGGGCCGCCCGATCAGTTCCGTCACCGGCAGGGGCATCGGGTCGTCGCCGAGGTTCAGGGCCACGATCAGTGACTCATCGCCGGACCGCGTCTCGTAGACGTAACAACGATTTTCCAGTCGCAGCGCATTGGTGCGGGCCCGGTACAGCCATGGGTGGCGACGGCGCAGACCGATCAGGTGCCGGTGCAGGTTGAGGATGTCGTGCGCGGCGCTGTCGAGTTCGCCGGGGGGCGAACCGAATTCCGGTCGCACCGCGTCGTCCCCGCCGGGCCGGTCTTCCTTGATCCCGCGGTAGCCGAACTCGTCACCGGCATACACCGAGGGAACACCGCCGGTGGTGAACAACACCACCAGGGCATGTCCGAGGTGCTCGGGCCGCTCCAGCTTGCTGGCGATGCGGGTGACGTCGTGGTTGCCGACGAAGGTCAGCGGGGCGAAGGTGTCTTGAAAGCTGTTGTGGCGCTGCAGGGCCCAGTCGAGTTCGTGATAATTGCCATCGTTGAGACTGCTCCAGATGGCCTTCCACAGCTCGTACTGGGTGACCGAGTCGACGGTCGTGTTCTGCACGAAGGTCGCGTAGTCGCCGTGGATCACCTCGGCGACGAACCACGCGTCGGGGTGTGCCCCGCGGACGCGGGGGAGTACCCGGGCCCAGAAGGACTCCGGCACGGCGTAGGCGGCATCGAGGCGCCACCCGTCCGCGCCGCGGCCCAGCCAGTGCTTCATCACGTCGACGGTGTAGTCGGCGATGGCAGGGTTGCGGTGGTTGAGGGTGATCAGGCCCTCGTGGCCTTCGAAGGTGTGGAAGCGACCCGGTCGGCCGCGAAACCACTTCGCTGCGTCGGGATCCTGGTGGTCGACGGCGTCGCGGTAGCGGGGGAAGTCGGTGCCGACGTGGTTGAACACCCCGTCGAGCAGCACCCGCAGCCCGCGACGGTGAGCGGCGTCGATCAGCTTGTCGAAGTCGGCGTCCTCACCCAGACGTGGATCGATCCGGTAGTGGTCGGTGGTGTCGTAGCCGTGGCTCTTCGAGGCGAAGATCGGGCCCAGCGCGATACCGGAGACACCCAGGTCGACCGCATGGTCCAGCCAGTCGAGGATGCGGTTCAGCCGGTGCTCAGCTGCGACTGGTGGCCGCGCTGAGGGGAAGGCGCCGACGAACCCGAGCGGATACACCTGCCACCAGATGGCGTGGCGAATCCAGTCGGGTTCGGTCATCCGGTCAGACCCCGACGGGAAATCGCGAACGGCAGAATCACTGCTTACCCATCGCGAGCTTGAGCCTGTCCTTCGGCGTGATCAGGTGGTCGTGGCTGTCGTCGCCGAGGTCGATCTGAACCCAGTCGATGGTGCCGGTGAACTCGTTGTCCGTCGGTCCGTAGTCCGGTGACGCCGGCGACCCGGTATCGCGCCCGACATCGCAGGCCTCGTCCGCGGAGAATCCCATCGGAATGGTGATCTCCACCCGGCCCGACCCCACCGGCTTGCCGTCGTGGAACAGGGTGACGGTGCCGCCCTTGGCCAATCCGCCACCGTCGTAGGCGAATTCCATCCGGACCTGATGCTTGCCGGCATGCAGTGGCGTGTCAGAGGTGATGATGAAGTGCTGAATCCCGAAGAAGTTGTAGCAGTACTTCAGCCTGCCGTCGTGGACGTAAAGTGCCCAGCCGCCGACCTGCCCGCCCTGGGTGATGATCACACCGGCGGCCCCGTCCTCGGGGACGGCGACGTCGGCGGTCACCGAGTGCGACTTGTTCTTGATGTTGAGCACACAGCTTTCGCTGACCCGCATCCCGGAGAACAGCAGTTGACTGGTGCCACGGATCAGTTGCGGGCGGCCCGCGATATCGGGGTTGATCCGCTCGAAGGACCGGTCGTCGAGCGGCACCACGTTGTACTTGACCGCCTCGATCAGCCAGAGTCGTTGCAGCTCAGCCAGTTTCTCCGGGTTCTCGGTGGCGAGGTTGTGCCGCTGGGTCCAGTCCCCGGGCCCGTAGAGTTCCCAGACGTCGGCGTCGAACGCGGGCGGCGCGTCGACCTTCCACGGGGTGCGGTGCTTGGTGCACGCGGTCCAGCCGTTGTGGTAGATGCCGCGGTTGCCCATGATCTCGAAATACTGCACCGCGTGCGATTCCGGGGCGGTGGCATCGCGCAGGGTCGGCAGCATGCTAACCCCTTCCAGGGGCGCCTGCTGAATCCCGTTGACGCTGAACGGCGCCGGAATGCCCGCCGCCTCGAGGATGGTCGGGGCGACATCGATGACGTGGTGGAACTGGTTGCGGACGCCACCCGTGCCGGCCAGTCCGGACGGCCAGTGCACGATCGTGCCGTTGCGGGTGCCGCCCCAGTGCGAAGCCACCTGCTTGGTCCACTGATACGGCGTGCACAGTGCGTGCGCCCAGCCCACGGCGTAGTGGTTGTAGGCGTCGGGGGTGCCGAAGTCGTCGATCTTGGATAACAGGAAATCGGTGGTCTCGATGCCGGGCATGCCGTTGAGCACTGCCATCTCGTTGAAACAGCCGACCGGGGTTCCCTCAGCGGAGGCACCGTTATCGCCGATGATGTAGTAGATCAGGGTGTCCTCGAGTACTCCGAGATCGTCGAGGGCGTCGACGACTCTGCCGATCTCGTGATCGGTTTGCTCCAGGAACCCGGCGTAGATCTCCATCTGCCGGGCGAGTACCGGCTTGAGGTCGTCGGACATGTCCTCCCAGGCTGGGATCTCGTCGTGCCGGGGAGTCAGTTCGGCCGTCTCAGGGATCACGCCGAGTTGCTTCTGCTGGGCGAATATCCTCTCCCGCAACACATCCCAACCCTCATCGAACTTGCCGCGGTACTTGTCCGACCACTCCCGAGGCACATGGTGCGGGGCGTGGGTGGCCCCGGGGGCGAAGTACATGAAGAACGGCTTGTCGGCCATCAACGCCTTCTGCTGGCGGACCCAGGTGATCGCATGGTCGGCGAGGTCCGCCGTGAGCGTGTAACCCTCCGCCGGGGTGCGCGGCGGTTCCACCGGAGTCGTGCCCTCGAACAGTCCCGGGTAGTACTGGTTGGCTTCGCCGCCGATGAAGCCGTAGAAGTACTCGAACCCCGATCCGGTGGGCCACTGGTGGAACGGGCCCACCGGTGAGACCTCCCATACCGGCACCTCGTGGCACTTGCCGAACTGGGCCGTCGAATACCCGTTGAGTCGCAAAGTCTCAGCGATCGGAGCCTTGTTCTTGGGCCGGATACTGCTGTTCCCGGGTGCCGAGGTGGCCATCTCGGTGATGGCGCCCATCCCGACCGAGTGGTGGTTGCGCCCGGTGAGCAGTGCCTGGCGGGTGGGGGAGCACAGCGCGGTGGTGTGAAAGCGGTTGAGTTTCAGGCCTTCGCCGGCTAGACGTTCGGCGACCGGTGTATCGCACGGCCCACCGAAGGCGGACGAGGCGGCGAACCCGACATCGTCGATCAACACGATCAGGACGTTGGGTGCGTCCTTGGGTGGGCGCAACTCCCTGATCGGTGGGTAGCTGGTATTGGGATCTTTGGCGTCATAGGTGGTGACGCCGACATGCTGGACGTCGGGGATGGGTAGAACGTCGCGGCGCACCTGCGGCTCGGTGGGATTTGCCATGGCGCTCACCGTACGCGGTGGCGGGTAGTTTTGGCCCCGATGGAAAAGGTGATTGTGGTGCTGCGGGCGGGAACTGCCGACGATCCGTGGGTGGACGAGCTGATCGGTCCGGTGGCGACCGAACTGCTCGGCCTCGGGCCGACCGGACTGACCCTGAACGTCACCGACTTCTCAGTGCGCGATTCCCTGATGACGCTGACGACACTGGATCCCCCGGTGCGCGGATTCGTCAGCCTGTGGGTCGATCAGCACTACGGCGGGCAGGTGCGTGCGGCCCTCGACGTGCTGAACCCGTATTCCGATGAACTGGCCGCCTATCTGGTGACCGAGTCGGTTCCGTTGCGGCCGCCGGCATCGCCCCCGGGGGAGCGGTCACCGGGCCTGGCCAACGTCGCCCTGCTGCGCCGTCCGCCGCACCTGGACGAGGCGACCTGGCTGACGCGCTGGCTCGGCGAGCACACCCCGGTGGCGATCGCCACTCAGTCGACATTCGGCTACGTGCAGAACCACGTGGTCCGTCCGCTGACCCCAGCAGCGCCGCGGATGTCGGCCATCGTGGAGGAGCTATTTCCCATCGAAGCGGTCCGCAGTCTGCACGCCTTCTTCGGCGCCTGCGACGACGCCGATCTGGCCGACCGGATGAACCGGATGATCGCCAGCACCGCGGCGTTCGGGGCCAACGTCGACGTCGACACCGTGCCCACCGGCCGTTACGTGTTCCGCGAGCCGTTCCAGCATGGCTGACTGCCACCGCGCGCCGGTTACCTAAGGTGAGCGAGGTGACTCTGCTCATCGATGACCGCAACCGGGTGCGCACGCTCACCCTCGACCGCCCGAAGGCCCTCAACGCCTTCAACGAGGTGCTGTACGACGCCACCACGGAAGCGTTACGGGACGCTGCGGCGGACCCGGACGTCGCCGTCGTGGTCATCACCGGTTCCGGACGCGGATTCAGCGCCGGTCAGGATCTCGCCGAGATGCAGGCCCGGATCGCCCCCGATCCTGCATTCACCCCGGGTGTCCACGGCTTCCCGGGGCTGATCGACGCGCTCGCAGCGTTCCCCAAGCCGCTCATCTGTGCGGTCAACGGCATCGCCGTTGGCCTGGGCGCGACGATCCTCGGCTTCGCCGACCTGGCGCTGATGTCCACCGATGCCCGGCTGAAGTGTCCGTTCACGAGCTTGGGCGTAGCGCCGGAGGCGGCCTCCTCCTATCTGCTGCCGCAGCTCGTCGGTCGGCAGAACGCCGCCTGGCTGCTGATGTCATCGGAGTGGGTCGACGCGGCCGAGGCTCTGCGGATGGGTCTGGTGTGGAGAACCTGCGAGCCCGACCAGCTGCTCGCCGAAACCCGCCGGCATGCTGAGCTGCTCGCCTCACGACCCATCCCCAGTCTGGTGGCGGTCAAGCAAGCCATCGCCGAGCCGGCCCGTCGGGAGATCGCCGCCGCCCGCAGCCGCGAAGATGGCTATTTCGCCGAACTGATGGGTGCGCAGGCCAACGCCGCGGCGCTGGAAGAATTCAGCCGCGGGCGCTCGCCGCGTCAATGATGGCTTTGAGGTTGCGGCAACAGCGGCCACAGTCGATCCCGGCACCACAGGCGGTCGCGACCTGCTTGGGTGTCTTCGCCCCGCCGGCGACGGCCTCCAGCACTGCTTTGCTGGTGGTGCCGGTGCACAGGCACACGTACATCGACGCATCCTTTCCCGCACGCTTCGGCCGCGAACTTAGGGAAGACTAACTTAGGTGAGCGTTGCCTACAACCATCGGGGCCGACCGAGCGCTGAGCATGATGACGGCCCGCCGCGATAACCTGCAGTGACCGGGTTCACCGAGGAATCCGCACAACACGAGGAGACACGTTGCAGGGCGATCCCGACGTGCTGCGCCTGCTCAACGAGCAGCTGACCAGCGAACTGACTGCGATCAACCAGTACTTCCTGCACGCGAAGATGCAGGAGAGCTGGGGTTTCACCGAACTGGCCCGGCACACCCGGGCCGAGTCGATGGAGGAGATGGTCCACGCCGAGCGGATCACCGATCGGATTCTGCTACTCGACGGCCTGCCGAACTACCAGCGGCTCGGGTCGCTGCGGATCGGTCAGACGCTGCGTGAGCAGTTCGAGAGCGACCTCGCCATCGAGTACGAGGTGATCGCCCGGCTCAAGCCCGGCATCGTGATGTGCCGGGAGAAGCAGGACTCGACCTCGGCCGCCTTGTTCGAGGAAATCCTCGCCGACGAGGAGAAGCACGTGGACTACCTGGAGACCCAGTTGCAGCTGATGGACAAGCTCGGTGAGGAGTTGTACTCAGCGCAGTGCGTGTCGCGACCGCCCGCCTGAGGTGCCGTCGGCGGTGGCCAGAAGGCAACGCTAGAAGGCAATAGGTGTCGGCATCGGCCGTGTCCCGGTTCCCAGCGGGGCGCGGCCGATTTCGCTGAGATCGGCGAGGCTGTAGGCGGTCACGTGGTCCTCTCCGACCGCGTACAACACGTCGCCGATGCGGACCGTTCGCGAGACCGCGCCGTCGGTGTGGATGACGCCGCGCACCGTGACGCCGGTGGCGTCCACGGTCATTACCTGCAGCGTGGTGTCGTAGCGGTAGGTGCCGGTCTGCGGGTCATAGCCGCTGGCCGCCACCGGCACGACCAGCAGGCCGTCTTCGGCCGAATAGAGCACCGCGTGATGTTCGAACTGCGCTTCCGACCAGGACCACTGGGCGTCCTCGTCGAGGAACTGCCGTTCGATCTGGATCAGGTTGGTGCTCTCGGAGACATCGAACAGTGTGACGTGCATCCGGGTGTTCCAGGTGCCGGGCTCGGTCTCCTGGCCGATGCCCAGCAGCAGGCCGTCGCCCACGGACTGCAGATAATTCGAGAATCCCGGGATGACCAGCTCCCCTTCGACGGTGGGTGCGGTCGGGTCGCTCAGGTCGATCGCGAACAGCGGGTCGGTGCGCAGGAACGTGACGAGGTAGGCGGTGTCCCCGACGAAGCGAACCGCGTAGAGCTGCTCGCCGGGCGCAAGCCCGGTGACACTGCCGACGACGTCGAGGGTGTCCCCTTCGGTGTCGAGGATGTAGACGCCGTTGTCCTCCACGGTGGCCCAGGTACCGCCGGCGAACTGCGAGCTGAGCTTGTGGGTCGCTACCCGCAGATGGCCGTCCTGCTCGTCCATGGCGAACTGGTTGATCAGGGTGCCGGTGACGACTCCGCCGGCTTGCCAATCCACTGACGTTCCATCGACGGTGAACCGGTCGATCCGGGTGTCGGTGGACGAACCCGCATCAGACGAATTGTCCTGTGGGGTGGCGAGGTACAGCGCGGTCGGCGTCATGTACACCGTCGCGCCGCCTGATCCGACCAGGCTGCCGAGCCCGGCCGCGAAGGCCGCGGCGCCGGAGGCGCTCGAGTCGATCGAGGCCACCGTCAACAGGGACTGCTGATCCTCGGTGCGGGGCCGAACAACCTCGCCACCGCCCGCGACAACGCCGAGATCAACCAGGTTGCCCTCGGCATCGACGGAATAGGCGTGCGGCAGGGACAGCGTGGTGATCTGGTCGCCGACCCGGGCGACGTAGGCGTCCCAGGTTTCGTAGGTGCGGTAGGCGATCACAGTCGAGCCCTTGCTCGGGTGCCACAGCAGAGCGTCGGCCGGATCGCCGACCGGGGCGCCGGTCTCGCCGGTGACCGGAAAGTCGGTGTAGGTCGGTTGCGGCAGATTGATCGAGCGGTCCAGGACCAGATAGACATTCCCGTCCACGGCCCGGGCATCCTGGTAGGCGCCGTCGAATACGGTTTGGCTGGTCAGGGTGGGAGCGGTCGGATCGGAAACGTCGAAAACGGTGACGGTGGTCTGCGGATTCCAGTTCCACCAGGAGCCGTACGCCATCCGTGCCATCGGGCCGTACCAGCCGCCGCCGTCCTGGGTGATCACGGTCAACCGGTCGCCCGCCAGGAACTGGCCCACGGTGTAGCCCGACAGGCTGGTCTGCGATGCCACGGTGGAGTCGGAGTCCACAATCGTCAGTGCACCATTGCGCGCCACGTAAAGGTAGCGGCCGTCGGTCTCCACGAAGTCGGCCTCATCGACACCGTCGACCTGGGTGTTCGTATCAGAGGTAGGCCCACCCCCGGCCACGCCGTCGGCGAGGTACCGGTACTCGTAGTAGTGGTTGTAGACGGGAACGGACTGCCCGAACAGCGACCCGTAGCGCTCCTGGGCCAACGACAGCAGGTAGTCGCGCAACTCGTCGTCGCTGAGATAGGGCGATGTCGCGGCGGTCTGGCTGCCGGTCTGACCCCATCCGGTCGCCGCGATGAAACTCGACAGCGTCCGGCGCACCAGCAACAGCGCACCCTGTAAGAGTTCAGCGACCGGGTTCTGCGGCAGTTCGCTGACCCAGTTGCTGGCAGAGTCGATGAAGCGGCCAACTGCCGAGGTCATCATCGCGACCGAATTCGCCATCGTCGCTGCCGCCGTCGACTGGGCGGCCGTGACGCCCGGCATGCCACCGGCCACCGTGCGCGGTGTGTTTCCGGCCGCAACTGACATCAGGCCGAGACTTGCCGCCGGCGACGGCGTGCTCGCCGGGGTGGCGGCGCTGGAGCCCGTGAGTGCGGTGGGCGACGTCGTCGCCACGGTGCCGGGAGTCGCTGCAGATGCGCCCGCGGCGGTGGCGATGCTCTGGTCCTTTTTCCTGGCTTCCGACCGGGCTCTCGACGGCCGCGTCGAGGTCGACGCGCGCGGACTCCCCGATGTGGCCGGGGCGACGGCGGCGACAGACCCTTGCTCCGCGGCCGCCGGCCGGGGTCCGGCTTCGGAGGACCGCGGACCGGGGCTGCCTGTCCGTGCTGTCCGCTTGGTCGGGGTGCCCCCGGACTCAGCCGAGTCGGGACCGGTGGACTGCGGGCCGGGTTCGGAGTCGGGGCTCTCCGCGGAGGCGACACCAACGGCCTGCGGACCGGCGAACGACAAGCCGAGCGCAAACGCGGCCACCCCGATTCGAGTACCGCGTTTGGTCATCGGACCTCCACTGCCGAAACATTTACTGGCCGCTGCTGCGCTGGCCGGGTCCGTTTGAAGATAGCACCGCATCGGCGCACCTCAAAGCTGAGATCTCAGCTTTTTCTTTGCTTTCGTCTAGCAGCATGTCAGGAAGATCGAATTTGCTCCACTGGTAAATGTCAGCCCGACAGGTGCTTTTCGCTCACGACCGGGCACACTGACCGGCGTGGCAGCAGCGGATCCGGAACTCGCCCCCGGGCAGACCACAGTCCGGGCCGCTGCCATCACCCCGCAGCGACGCAATCTGATCTTTCTCGCCGTGCTGCTCGGCATGTTCCTCGCCGCCCTCGACCAGACCATCGTCGCGACCGCGCTACCGACGGTGGTGGCCGATCTGGGCGGTGCCGGCCATCAGGCCTGGGTCATCACCAGTTATCTGCTCGCCTCGACCATCGCCACGGCGATCGTCGGCAAGCTGGGTGACCTCTTCGGCCGCAAGGTGGTGTTCCAGGCCTCGATCCTGTCCTTCTTCGCCGGGTCGGTGCTGTGCGGGCTGTCGGCGTCAATGTCGATGTTGGTCGCTTCCCGCGCGCTGCAGGGCATCGGCGGCGGCGCGATCCTGGTGACCGCGATGGCCCTGGTCGGCGAGGTCATCCCGCTTCGCGAACGCGGCCGCTATCAGGGCGCCCTCGGCGCGGTGTTCGGGGTGACCACTGTGATCGGGCCGCTGTTGGGCGGCTATTTCACCGATCACCTGTCCTGGCGGTGGGCGTTCTGGATCAACGTTCCCGTCGCGGTGATCGTGTTCGTTGTCGCCGCGCTGACGATCCCGGCGCTGAACCGCACCAACAAACCGGTTATCGACTATCCCGGCATCATCCTCGTCGGTCTCGGCGCCAGCGGGCTGACGTTGGCCACGAGTTGGGGCGGCACCACCTACCCGTGGGGCTCTCCGACAATCATCGGCTTGTTCGCAGCGTCGGCACTGGCGTTGGCGATCTTTGTCCGGGTCGAGTTGCGGGCTGCTGAGCCGGTGCTGCCCATCCGGCTGTTTGCCGACCCGGTGTTCACCGTCTGCTGCGTACTGAGCTTCGTGGTCGGCTTCGCCATGCTGGGCGCACTGACCTTCCTGCCGACTTTCATGCAGTTCGTCGACGGGGTCTCGGCAACCGAATCCGGACTGCGCACACTGCCGATGGTGGCGGGTCTGCTCATCACGTCGACGGGCAGTGGCGCGCTGGTCGGCCGTACCGGCCGCTACAAGATCTTCCCGGTGCTCGGCACCGCCATCATGGCCATCGGCTTCCTCCTGCTGTCGCAGATGAGCGCCGCGACCCCGGTCTGGCGGCAATCACTGGACCTCTTCATTCTCGGCGCCGGAATCGGGCTGTGCATGCAGGTGCTGATCCTGACCGTGCAGAACACCGTCGATTTCACTGACCTGGGCGTCGCGACATCAGGGGTGACCTTCTTCCGCACCCTCGGAAGCTCCTTCGGTGCCGCCATTTTCGGCTCCCTGTTCGCCAACTTTCTCGGCGCCCGGATCGGTCCGGCGCTGGCCGCGGCAGGTGCCCCGGCACGTGCGGCGGAGTCGCCGCAGGAACTGCACCGGCTTTCCCCCGAGATGGCGGCGCCGATCATCGACGCCTACGCCGACGCACTGGGCCGGGTGTTCCTCTACGCGGCGCCGGTGGCGGCGGTGGGATTCCTGCTGGCGCTCATGCTCAAAGAGGTTCCGCTCCGCGAGATCGAGCCTGCGCCGGTGGACCTCGGCGAGGGGTTCGGTATGCCCTCCGCGGAATCGCCGGAGGAGATCCTGGAGCGCGCGGTCGGCCGGATGATGCGCGATTCCCCCGATCTGAGGCTGCGCTCGATGGTGGGTCGGCCCGGTTGTGAGCTCGACACCGGCCGACTATGGGCGCTACTGCAGATTTACCGGAACAAGCAGGTGTTCGGATCGGCCCGGTTAACCGATATCGCCGATCGGCTGCGGGTGCCGTGCGAGGTGATCGAGCCGACGTTCGATCGCCTGGTCGCCACCGGGTACGGGTTGCGCACCGGCGGCGAACTGTGGCTTACCCAGGCGGGTGTTCGTCAGATCGACGTGGTGTCGGCTGCGATTGTGGGTCGGATCGTGCTCAGACTCTCTGCGTCGGAGAACTTCGAGGGCCGGCCTGACCGACTCGAGGTCGAGGCCGCCCTGGAGCGAATCGCGCATCGTCTGCTGGTGCAACGCGCGACGATGTGAGGGGCCTCAACCGTCCAGCCCGGCGGGGTGGTTGAGCTGCAACGGCAATTGCGCCCATCCGCGCAGCACCCTGGTGTCGCGCCGCTCGCCGGTGCCGGCCAGACGGGCCGTGGGGAACCGGGTGAAGAAGGATCGGAGCCCGGCCTCGCCCTCGGCCCGGGCCAGGGCGGCTCCCAGACAGAAGTGCCGGCCGCCGGAAAAGGAAAGGTGCTTGCCCGCGTTCGGGCGGCACACGTCGAATCGGTGCGGGTCGGAGAACACGGCCGGATCGCGGTTGGCCGCAGCAAGATAGATCACGACGAGTTCCCCCCGTCCGATTATGGTGCCGCCGACCTCGGTGTCGGTGCGCGCCACCCGCGCGGTCAACTGCACGGGCGGGTCATAGCGCAGAATCTCCTCGACCGCGCCCGGCCACAGCGACGGGTCCTCGAGCAGCAACCTCAATTGATCCGGGTGGTCCAGCAGTAGCCGGATTCCGTTGCCCAACAGGTTGACGGTCGTCTCGAAGCCCGCGGCGAGGACCAGACCCGCGATCGCGCGCAACTCGGTCTGATCCAATCGCACACCACCCTCGGAGGCTTCGATCAGCTGGCTCATCAGGTCATCGCCACGGTTCCGCTGCAACCGGTCCAGGTGATTGCCGAGCCAGGTGTTGAAACCTGCCAGACCCTGCTGAACGGTCTGGTATTGCGGCCAGCTCAACCCGAAATCCAAACTGGGAGCGGCTAACTCGCCGAACTTGAGGATGCTCGCGCGATCCTCCTCCGGGACGCCGAGCAGCTCGCTGATGATCGCGACGGGAAGCTGAGAGCAGTATCGGTCGACGATGTCGACTGTGGCGGCGGTGCCCGATTCCTCGCTCAGCGGCTCGAGCAGTCCCATCGCGGTCTGCTCCACACCGTCGCGCAACGCGGCGACCCGGCGGGTGGTGAACACCGACGAGACGGTCTTGCGGTAGCGGGTGTGGTCTGGAGGCTCCACCGCCAGCAGCGACGGCGGCAGCAGGGGGTGCAGTAGATCGGGCCTGGTCAGCCGCTCGAGGCGGCGCAACGGACCGGGCAGGCTGGCACCCAGCGAGATAACCCGGAAGTCCTCCGAACGCAACAGCTCATGCGCCAGGCCATGGTCGACGGTGAGAAAGCTGACCCGGGCCCGAACCAGTGGGCCCTGCCGTCGCAGATCGTCGAAAAAGGGCACCGGGTCGGCACGCACCGCCGGATCGGCGATGAACCGGGCCTGCGGGTCGCCACGGCGGGCGGAGAACGCGGCCGCCGAGCGCACCACGCCGTGCATGGCCAGCCAGTGCACACGTTCCTTGAGCACCTATGTCACCGGGGTCCAGCTGACCGGCAGCGTCTTGATCCCGTGGATGAATGACGACAGCAGCATGGACGGTTCGGCGCTGACGGCGATATCGGGAATGCGGTTGTGCAACTCCTCGAACACCACGGAGATCTCCCGGCGGGCAAGGTTGGCGCCCAGACAGAAGTGCACTCCACCGCCGCCGAAACCGAAGTGGTGGTTGGGGTTTCGGGTCACGTCGAATAGCCAGGGGTTGTCGAACTTGTCCTCGTCGCGGTTGGCCGATGCGTACCACATGGTGACTTTGTCGCCCGCAGCGATCCGCACGCCGCTGATGTCGACGTCGCGGGTGGCGGTACGGCGCATGTAGACCACCGGCGATGCCCACCGCACGATCTCCTCGACGGCGGTCTTGCTGTGGGTGTCGAAGTCGCTCCACCAGATGTCGCGCTGCTCGGGATACCGCGTCAGCGCCAGCACCCCGTGGCTGATCGCGTTGCGGGTGGTTTCGTTACCGGCCACGGCCAGCAGGATGAAGAACGACGCGATCTCCGATGAGGTCAGCCGTTCACCGTCGACTTCAGCGGCCACCAACGCCGTGGTGAGATCCTCGCGAGGCCTTGCCCGGCGGTCTTCGGCCAACGCGGTCGCATAGGCGCCGATGTCGATGGCGACCTTCATGAACTCCTCGAAATCGGTGGTCAGGTCAGGATCGCCGAAACCGAGAATGATGTTGGTCCAGTGAAAGATCTTGTGGTGGTCGGACTCCGGGATGCCCATCATGTCGCAGATGACCTGCAGTGGTAGGGGACCGGACAGTTCGGTGACAAGTTCACCGCGGCCGTCGGGGTGCCTGGCGATCAGATCGGCCACCAACCGTCGGGCCCGCATCCGAACCGACTCCTCAGTGCGGGCCACCACCTTCGGGGTGAACGCGCTGCGGACGATATTGCGCAGGCGCGCATGGCGGGGATCGTCGAGAGCGATCATCGAGCCGAAGTACTCGGCCACCTCCGGCGCCTGGTCGCCGATGGTGATGTTCGGATAGGAACTGAAGATCTCCGGGTTCCGGCTGGCGAAGTGCACGTCGTCGAACCTCATCAACGCCCAGTGCCCGGCACCGGCCGTGAACCCGTCGAACTGGATCTCCGGGAAGAACCGGATCGGCGCTTCACGGCGCAGTGTGGCGAACGCCCCGTCCCGGTACGCGTCGTCACGGCCCCAGAATTCCAGGGTGCCCAGATTGATCTCTGCCAGCGGAACCGCTGGTGGTGGTTCGCCGTTGATGTGAGTTGTGATCGTGTCGCTGCCCATGTACACCGTCCCGTCGGTTGCAGGTCCGAACACCCCGTCGCACTCAAGACAAGCACGCCGCGGCAACGGTGTCAGCTTTCTTCGACGACCTTCTTGATCCGCTCCAGCGTGGTGCGCATATCGCGAACGTTGCGCCGGCCACGCAGGAACCCCGCGAACATCCAGAACACCCGCACCGGCAGCGCGCTGTTCAGCCGGAAGGATTCGGTCACATCGGTTCCGTCCCCGGCCGGGATAAACCGGTAGTGCCAGTTGTTGATGGCCTGACCCCCCGGACCAAGCACGGCGAACCCGAACTCGCGACCGGGTTCGCAGGCGGTGACTCGGCAGACCGTCCAGTAGACGGGTCCGATCTCGTTTCGCCGAACGTGGCCGCGGAACTTCGCCCCCAGTTCCGGTCCGGTGGCACCCTCGAGCCACTCCGCCTCGAACACCTCGGGGGAGAACCGGCCGGTGTTGCGAACGTCGGCGATGAGGTTCCAGATCTTCTCGGCCGGCGCAGCCATGTGCACCGTCACGGATCCTTCCATAACAGCCATCCTAGGCCGCGCGCGGACCGCTACAGCCGGTAGACGTGGTCAGGGGTGAGCACCGATGTGATCGCCGTTGCCAGCGCCTCGCTGGGGTCGACCTGACCGGGCACCGCGATGTCGGTGTTGATCATCGTGACCAGGGTGATCTTCCGCTCCGGCAGGTAGACGGCCACCGTCTGATAGCCCGGCACGCTGCCGTTGTGGCCCAGCCAGCCGGCGACCTCGAATATGCCGATGCCGTAGCCGAAGTCGGCCGGACCCCCGGGTTCGGGCGCGGTGCGCAGCCGTTGCCGCTGGAGTTCGGGGCTGAGCAGTTCTCCGGTCGCCAGGGCTGGCACCCAGGTCCTTAGGTCGTCGAGTGTCGAGACCATCGCTCCGGCCGCCCAGGCGAAACTGGTGGTCCAGGTTGTGGCGTCCACCGGCGGTCCGTCGTCGCCGGGGGGCTCGGTGTAGCCGTGCGGGTGTGGTTCGGGGAACTGGTTCCCGGTGGGAAAGCTGGTGTGCGCCAGATTGAGCGGGCCCAGGATGTGCTCGGTGAGGTAGTCCGCGAACGGTTGACCGCCGGCCTTTTCCACGAGCAGCCCGAGCAGAATGTAATTGGTGTTGCAGTACTGGACCCGCTGTCCCGGCGGGAAGTTCGCTGGCTGGGCGAACGCCCAGCCGAGTAGTTCCGCCGGGGTGAAGTTCCGCTGGGGGTTCGCGGTGATCGCCGCACTGAATTCGTCGGTCTTGGTGTAGTCCGCCAGCCCGCTGCGCATATCGGCAAGTTGACGCACGGTGATGGTCTCCCCGTTCGGCACGCCGTCGACGTACCGGGCGATCGGGTCATCGAGGCTCACCTTCCCGCCGTCTACCAGCTGGAGAACGGCTGTGGCGGTGAAAGTTTTGGTGACGCTGCCGATTCGGCTGTAGAAGTCGGTCCCCATCGGGGCGCCGGTGGCAGTGTCAGCGACACCGAAGGCCTTGACATAGTCACCCTCCGGGGACCAGATGCCGACGAGCGCGCCGGGTATGGCCGATACGGTCATGGCATTGGTGATCGCGGCCTCCACGTTCGCCGCGGTCGTCGATGCAAGGGATTGTTGTTGCGGGCGCGAAGTGGATTGCGTCGGTGCGGTCGCGCACCCGGCGGCGGCCAGTGTGGCGCACACCATCACGCCGAGCAGCGCCCGTCTGGTCGGCATCGCGCTCGTCCCCTCTCCTCTTCGGGCCGTGCACCTCCGGCCGTGCACCTCCGGCCGTGCACCTCCGGCCGAGCACCGTAGCGTGCCCTCATGGGTATAGCACCACACGGAGGAGTGCTGAGTATCCGCCGCGACGTCGATGCTCCGATCGAGGCAGTCTGGGGATTGCTGGTCGATGTCGGCCGGTGGCCGCAGTGGGGCCCGTCGGTGCGCCGCGCGGTGCTCGACGGCGGCGCCACCGAACTGGCGTTGGGGGTGCGGGGCACGGTGTGGACGGCGGTCGGGGTGCCGATGCCGTTCGCCATCACGGCGTTCGAGCCGGGCCGGCGATGGGATTGGGCGGTGGCGGGGGTGCCTGCGACCGGTCACCGGGTGTGTGCGGTCCCCGGCGGATGCCGCGTTGCGTTCGATGTGCCGTGGTGGGCTGCGCCGTATCTGACGGTCTGCGCGGTCGCGTTGGCCAGAATCGACAGGCTCGCGTCGGAACCTCAGCAGGAGTAGGTGGTCAGCCGCAGTAGGACCGTGTGGCCGTGTCAAGAGCCTGGCGGTACAGCGGGTCAAGTGCCCGTTGCAGGGCCACGGAATCCTTGGCCGACGCCAGTGTGGCCACGCAACCCGGACCGTTCAGTATCGGCAAGCCACGTGCGATCTCGGCGACCATCTCGCGATTCAACTCATCGATCAGCGCCCGTGAGGCGGACAGGTCGGGCGCGGAAGCCGGTGCGGTCGCCGGGTCGAGTTTCCAGCCCGCGAAGCGGCTGTACTGGATGGCCTCGGTGGCGTTGATCTGGTCGGTGAACACCGCGGTGGCGTAAGAGCTTGGCACACCGGCTGATTCAGCCGCAGCGGCTACATCGGCCAACACTTGGCGCACCCGGGCCGGATCGGTGATCGGGCCGCCGTTGAGCCACTTGCTTGCGGCAACCGGATCGGCGGCCTGCAGCCGTTGCGCCGCGACGTCGACCAGATCCGCCAAGCTCCCGGTGTCGTCGGCATGCGCAGGGGGCACGGCCGGAAGTATGACCGCCATGAGCGCTGTGACGAGGATGCGGGAGGCTCTCATCCGGCGGGGCCCTTGGCCACCACCACTGGTGCGGTGCGGCTAAAGCCGGCCCGGTCGACCCAGCTGAGCATGATGGTGTCGCCTGGCCGTCGCTGATCCATGATGCCGGACAGGTCACCGGCAGCCTGGACGGGGATTCCGTCAACGGCTGTGATGATGTCGCCGCTGACCAAACCCGCGGCTTGGGCCGGGGTGTCGGGCAGTACCTGGCGGACGACGGCACCGCGAGGCGCCCCGGCAAACGGCGGAGCATCGGCGATGCCGACCCCGATGAACGCGGTGTCGCCGATATGTATCGACGGAGAAGGCGCACCGGAGCGGATCTGGTTGGCGATCGCCATGGCCCGGTCGATGGGGATGGCGAAGCCCTCTCCGCCCCGAACTCCGCTCAATCCGTAGGTCAGCGTCGCCGCCACCGTGACACCGACTACTTGACCGGTGCTGTTGACCAACGGACCGCCCGAATCGCCCGGTCGGATGTCGGCGGCGACCCGGATCAGGTCGTCCAATTGGCGGGTGCGGCCGCCGCCCTCGTCGGAGGCGCGCACCGACGCGCCGATCTCGGTGATGGATCCGGGCGCGAAACTGGGATTGCCACCGGCCCCGTCTGAGTTGCCGATCGCGGCGATCGGATCGCCGACGGCCAGCGACGAAGAGGTACCCAGCGCGGCCATCGGCAGGTTCTCGGCGCCCCGCAGGCGAATCAGAGCGATATCGCTGGCGCGGTCGAAGCCGATCACGTCGACTGTGTACGAGCGGCTGTTGGCCAAGCTCACCGCGGTGATCTCGGTGGCGCCTTCGATGACGTGGTTATTGGTCAGGACTTCGCCAGAGGGGTCGATCACGATCCCCGCGCCGGCACCGAGCGCGCCCTGATAACTCAGGTTCGTGCTGATATCGACGAGCCCGGGGACCACCTGGCCGAGCAGTACCGACTGGTCCAGTGTCGCGGGTGCCGCCGTCGCCGGGGCGGCCGTCACGCCGGACAGCAGCAGTAAGACTGCGGTGAGCACGCCCGGCAGCCGGCGCGGCAGGGCCCCTGCGCGGCGCTCGAGGGTCGGGAGCTTTGCATCCATGGCAACAACTGTGCCCGAAAATGCCCCAATTCGGCACATCGACTCGTTCGGAGGCGTTGCCGGTGCTTGTTTTGCGGCGTTGCCGGGGTGGGGACCCAGCCGGTATACCGGTGTCGATGGATGTCACTTTCCTGCGGTCCAGTCCGGCTCGCTGGCTTGTTGGGGTGGCTCTGCTTCTGTCGATGGCGCTGGCCTCGGCATTCGTCCTGCTGGACGGGGTCAAGAATCCGACTGGGGCGGACGCCGACGTGTCGCCGTCACCGCTCAGCGACGCGGCGGCGGCCGATCAGGTGCTCTCCTCGGCGCAGCAGATTGTCGCGGTGGCCCGGTTGCGCAACCCGACGGGAAGCTACGTGCTGATGGCGTGCCAGGGCGAGGACGGCCCGCCATACCAGGGCAGTGCGTACATCAACTTCGACGTGCCGTCGATCACAGCGACGCCGGCGTTCTTCCGGGCGATCGTGACGGAGATGACCGCACACGGCTGGACGGAGGGTATGCGGCTCAACCAATATCCGGGCGGGCGGACGCTGGGACGCGAGGGGATGAGCGCACTGTTCTACCGCAACCCCGATGCGCCGGGTCGGGGTGTCATGAGGATCTACGGAGAATGCCGGAACATGACGGACCATCGCGACGACGCCGGCAGCTTTGTAGACATCACCGCCCGACTCGCTGATTGAGGACTTTGGTCCCCGGCGTGGCGAACCTAGGACCCGTGTCTGATACGAGGCGTCACAGATAGACTCCACCGCATGACCTACGTGATCACCACTGCATGCGTGGACGTCAAGCACAAGGCGTGTGCGCAGGAATGCCCCGTCGACTGCATCTACGAGGGCGACCGCACCATGTACATCAATCCCGACGAGTGCGTGGAGTGCGGCGCCTGCAAGCTGCTGTGCGAGGTGGATGCCATCTATCACGACAGCGAGCTACCCGAAGGCGAGCGGAAGTTCCTGGCAGACAACGCCGCGTTCTTCGCTGAGGTGTTGCCCGGCCGTGATGCACCGATCGGCGCGCCCGGTGGCGCCCAGGAGTTCGGTCCGGCCGGGGTGGACACCCCGATGGTGAGCGGGCTGCCGCGTAATCAGGGCTGACACCTGCCCGCGGCGCCGCCCATTCGGGCTCTATGCCGGTTTTCGGTCCGTTCCGGTTTCGCCGGGCGGTTTCGGTGGTATTCATTGCACTGCAGTGTTCCGTCAACATCTACACTGACGGTTTGCTGTGTTGATCCGCCGGAGGACAGGAAGTCATGGCCAGAGGAGTTCGACGCGCACTTGCCGCCGCGGGGCTTGCGGTTTTCGCGATGACCGTGACGGCCCCCGCCAGTCCGGCAGCAGTGGCACCGTCGATGACGGCCGCCACGGTTGCATCGGTGCAGCCGGTCAACGGGCAGACCGTGGGCGTCGCTCATCCGATCGTGGTCACGTTCACCAAGCCGGTCGTCGACCGCATCGGGGCTGAGCGCTCCATCGTGGTGTCCTCCCCGGAGAACATGTCGGGCACGTTCGAGTGGCGCAGTGACAACGTCGTCGCTTGGACGCCCGATCGGTACTGGCCGGCGCACTCGCAGATCAGCCTGATGGCCGGCGGGATGAAGCGGAACTTCGGGACCGGCGCGACCGTGCTTGCCGTCGGCAGTGTGTCCGCTCACACATTCACCGTGAGCATCGATGGCGTCGTGATGCGACAGATGCCGGCATCGATGGGCAAGCCGAGGTTTGCCACCCCATTGGGCTCCTTCACCGTGCTGGAGAAGTCCAAGTCCATCGTTATGGACTCCCGCACCATCGGCATTCCGCTGACCGACCCGGAGGGGTACAAGCTGACCGTCGCTGACGCCGTCCGGATCACCTGGGGAGGGGTATACGTCCATTCGGCACCGTGGTCAGTGGGTTCCCAGGGCTACGCGAACGTGAGCCACGGCTGCATCAACCTCAGCCCCGAGAACGCGGTGTGGTACTTCAATCAGGTCGGGATCGGTGATCCCGTGGTGATCAAGGCCTGAGGCTGTGCGTCACAGTCCGGCTGTGTTCGCTACTTCGGGTGAGTGGCGGAGAACTCGAGGGTGACCTCATCGGCCACTCTCAGGGTTCCCATCATCAGCGAGAACGGCTTGATCCCGAAGGCGCTCTGGGTCAGCGGAATCCGCGTGGACAGACCCCACGCCTGACCGCGGTCCACCACCGTGAGATCGACCGTCTGGGGCTGGGACGTGCCGTGGATCTCCACCGACCCCACCAGTCGGTAGCCGTCATCGGTCTCCGAGATGTCTTCGGCGGTGAACCGGACCTGCGGATACTTCTTGGCGTTCAATGACTTCAGCGCGTTCAAGCGGGCGACGGACCTTTCCGGGCCGGTCAGCGGAGTCACTCCGCCCTCGCCCCGCACGACTTCCAGCGAATCCAAGTCCACTGTGAGTTCCGCCGCGACAGGCTTCGGGCCGCGCCACTGAACGTTGGCCTGCCAGGACCTCAGCACGATGGTCAGCCGGTGCCCCATCTTGGCGGCGGGTCCCGCCACCCCGGTCAGGATGTCGAGTTCACCGCATCCCGGATCTAGCGACCAACTGGTGTCATTCACGAGGTGATCGTATCGTTCGCGGCCGCCTGGCAGTTGCCGGTGGGTACCCCGCCGACAACCGTGATCAGCTGTCTTCCCGACTGCTCGGAGTGACGGTGACGGTGGTCGTGGTGACGGTGGTTGTCGGTGCCGTGCTGGTGGGGGAAGTGCTGGTAGCCGCAGGCTGCTGAGTTTCTTCGGAGAACCTCGGTTCCCGGAACTCGATCCAGGCATCCCGGTAGATCACCGTGTCGCCCTCGGAGACCAGCAGCATCGAGGGCGATACCGCGTAGGTGACCCCGTCGTTGCTGGCGACGATCGCTCCGTCTGCGGCCCGGCCGGCCGGCACGTTCACCGAGGCCTTGTCACTGAGTCGCACGCCGCGGTATTCCAGTTGGCCGTCCCGATCCACACAGACCGCCACCAGTGCGCGCGAGGTACGGCCGAACGCCACCGGCACCTGGTCGTCGTCGCAGCGTGCCGCGGAGTCGACGTAGCCGTCGCCGTCGATGGGGAAGCTGCCCCCGGTAGCACTGCTCCCCGTGGCACTGGTGCCCGTTGGTGCTGCCGACGAAGCGGTCGGGGACGTCGACGGGGACGTCGTCGGCTCGGCAGCGGCGTCCGGCAGTGTTGCCGACGGCGCGACGGTCGACCCAGCGACCGCCCCGGCGGCAGCCGCGGCGGCGAGGGCCACGGCACCCGCCAACTGCGCGTGGCGTGTGGCACGCGATCTGGGCAGAGGTCGGTCGACGTGCATCTGGCTTCCTTCGGTCCGGGATCGTCAGCTCAGCCAACCACTTCCGGGAGCGATTGTGGTGCTCCCACGACGGTGTTTCGGTTGATCGGTCGGCGCTACCCTCGGTGACATGCGCGCCGAGCGGTTGGTTTTCCACGGGCAGATCGCCGGTTTCGGCACGGGTGCCGGGGTCCGGATGGTCGTCGGTACCTGGGCTCGGTCGCCGTTCGGTGCGTTCACCGATGTGATGGTGCAGACCCCGCGGGAGCGGATCCTGCTCGCGCCGACATCGCAGATCGCGGAGTTCGTGTCGTCGACGTATCACTTCGACCGGATCGTGATCGGCTCGGTCGACGCCGAACTCGCGCCACACCGATTAATCGTCGCCGCGCCCGAACTGCGCGTCGAGGTGCTCCTCGGTGGCCCGGCGCCACTGGACAGATTGCTCCGGTTGGTGCCCGGCTGGCTGGGATCCGCTCCCTGGTGGTTGCGGGTGATCGACCCGGTGGCCGGGCTCCTGGTCCGTGGCGTGCACACCGCGGGCAGCGCCGGCAACGGCCGGCGCGAGTACTACGGCGTACACCGATCCAGGTTGATCGAGGATGTCGTCGGCACCTTTGATGGTCAGGATCTGGCCGGTTTGGCCCCACTCGATCCGCCGGTCGGCTTCGGGTTCTCCTCGGCGCCGCCGACACCGCAGATCGTCTCGGTCACTACAACCATCGATCTGCCGCGGACCACGGATCTGCCGCGTCCGTTCCCGCTATGAGTCTCTCGGTGTGTGCGTGAGCACTGCCCACAGCAATCCGGCGGCCCGCCGAGCAGCCGCATCGGGAATGATCGGAGCCCCGACGGCAGGTTGCTCGGCCGGTTCGCCGCCGATGTGCTCGACCAATGCGACCGAGAGCACCCGCAGTTTGATGTTGGACTCGTGACTGGCGCGGCGCAGCGTCGCCCACGCGGTCCCGGCGTCGCACCGGAGGAGCCCCATGATGACGCCTTTCGCCTGCTCGATCGCGCCGCGGGACTGCAGGACGGCCAGCATGTCGGCGATCTGCGTGGTGTCCTGCGCTGCGGCGGTCATCATCGCGGCGGCGATCAGCTGTTCGTAGCCCGCGAGGGTGATGATGGTGTCTGCGCTGGCCGGTTCATCGAGCAGGCAACACAACACCACTGTTTCGTCGCGGTGCCACACGCCGGGAACAGCGGCCGCCCCGCCCATCCCCGACCACAGTTCACCAGGTCCCGGTTGCATTTCCCGCAGACCCTCGGGAGTCAGTGCGGGCCAGCGATCGTCGGACGCAAGGTCCGGGCTCAGCACAGGCACCTGGTGTTCGAGAGCGTCGGCGACCGGTCCGCCCAGTCCACCCAGTTGTGCGCCGATGAATTCCCGGCCGACCCCGCTCGCGGCCAGTAGCTGGGGCACATCACGGTGCTTGCCATGCACCGAAACAGCGAGGCCGACGGCGCTGGGCAGGTCGCGTTGCACACGTTCCAAGATCTGAGCGAACAGGTCGCCCGGGACCGGCGTGTCTGTGGTCTTGCCGCGCGGATGGAATAGGGGAGCAGGCACGGTCTGTCTCACTCTCTGGCGATCACGGTCGCGACGCGGTCCAATCCGGAGATTCCGAGGAGCGTTTTGATGTGTCCGGTCTGCCTGACGAGCATGGTCAGTTCGGTCGTGGCTGCCAGCGCGAACAGTGCGCGCACTGCCGCACTGTCGCAGTAGGTCACGCTGGTGAGATCAACGGTGAGCGCGGGCGCTCCGTCGAGAGCGCCGGCCATGGCCTCCTCGAACTCGGCCACATTGGCCAGGTCGATATCGCCGGACACCACGACTGTCGGCGGCTCGTCGCCGATGGCCAGCGTCACCGCGAAGCGGGCCGTACCGGGCTGGTCCGTCATCGGCTCGGCCGTGCGATCTGCTGAGTCATCTGCGTGCTTCCTTCACCATGTTGACGACCATGTTGACGGTGGTCCCCTGTTGGGTTGTGATCAGCTCGACATTATCGACGAGTGCGGTGATCAGGCGGATTCCGTGACCGCGATTGCCCGGGAGGTCCGGTGGCGGCTTCCAGCACCCGTTGTCTGACACCGTGAACCGTAACCGGCCGTCGGCGGCCGTGGCGCTGACGGTCAGATCGACGGGGTGGCCGGCTCCGGCCGCCGCATGTTCGGTGGCGTTCGAGGCGGCCTCGCCCACCGCGAGCAGAGCGTCGGCGCCGGTTTCGCTGTCGACGCCGGTCAGGGCCAACCATCGGCGGAGGTGGTTGCGGACAGGGGCCAGGCTCGGCGGGGTGGCGGGCACGGTCAGTTCCAAAGGTCCGGGCGGTTGACGGTAAAGGATGACCGCCAGCGGGGCGGTCGGGGGCGGCAGCGACGCGATGATCTGAGCAACGGCCTGATCGGGATGCTGCGTCACGCATCGGCCCAGGAGCGGTGCGGCACGCTCGGCCGCCGCGCTGCACAGCAGCACCGTCGCGGCTGGTGGGAGTTCAGCCGTTGCTCGCCGGCCGATGGCTGGATCGAGGAGGACGGGCGTGGTGTCGGCTCCGGCGAGCAGCGGGCGGAGGTCGCCGAGACTGCTGTAGCACAACTGCCCGGCCGGCCGGTCGATCACCGCGCAGAGGGCCTTCAGATCCGTCGGCCAGGTGGATGCCGTAGCCAGTGCGGCGACTGGATCTCCGGTTGCCCGTAGGACGGTCATGATCTGCGTGCTGAGGCCGGCGGGAGAGTCGTCGCCGGTGATGTGGCCGATCGTCAACGCCAGCTTGCCGTCACCGAGGTCGGTCACGTCATACCACAGGCCGCAGGGGAGGCTGCGGGACTGGGGTTCGGACCGAGCCTGGCAGTCGGAATATCCCACCGCGATGCCGATTGGTCCTGACAGAAACGCCGTGGACGGGTCCGGGGCGCGATGCGAGTCGGGGGAGTAGCGTTCGGCACCAGGTTGGGCGGGGTCCGCGCGTTCACTCGGCGCGGCTTTCGTGCAGCACCTGCCCCTGCACCCCATCGGCGCAGCTTATCAACTGGTTTGGTCGGAGCCTGGGTGGTTCCGCCCAGATACCGGCACGCGACGGGCTAAGCTCTGCGTTAGTCCTGTCATTCGACCCGAGGGTGAAAATGGTTCCCCAGACTGTGGTGGCAGTCTCGGCGGCGCTGGCCGCGAGCATGTTCGCCCTCGCGCCGACCGCAGCCGCGGACGGCACGCAACCGTCCTATCCCGGCGACGTACCGGGCATCAACTATCAGGCCTTCCTCAGCGCCCCCTGCTACCAGTGGGAGCGGTTCGTGTTCGGCCGCGGACCGGGTGGGGAAGCGCTGGCCTGCCACTGGATTCCGAACCAGGGTTACCTCGGCTGGGACTCGCCTCCGCCCGGCACCGGGTTCTGGGTGATCTCCCCGCGCCTCTACGGGGTGCAGACCCCCGGGGCCCCGTGCCCCGGCTCGCAGTCGGCGGCTCAGTCTCCCGACGGCCTGCCGATGGTGTGCATGGGAGCCCAGGGGTGGCAGACCGGGGTCTTCCGTTCCGGTGACGGCGGCAACGGACGCTTCGTCACCCCTCCGCAGACACCCTGACGCTTCTAACAGCCCGGCGGGCCGTCACACCGAAGCGGCCTGATTGAGTTCGTCGAGTCTGTTGGTGGCCTCCAGGTACTCCGAGACCCAGCGCTCGATGACGGTCGCGGTCTTCTCCACCTTGGTGAACTGGCCGACGACCTGGCCTACCGGATTGAACGCCACGTCGACGGTTTCGCTGGGGTACTTGCTGGTGGCCGCCACTGCCATGCCGGACACCATGTACTGCAGCGGCATCCCCAACGGCTCGGGGTTTCCCGGCGTCTGCCAGGCCTCCGTCCAGTCGTTGCGCAGCATCCGGCACGGCTTTCCGGTGAAGGAACGGCTGCGCACTGTGTCGCGGCTGCTCGCATTGACGTACGCCGCCTGCTGAACCGGGGTGTTCTCGGCTTCCTCGACCATCAGCCATTGCGAGCCTGACCAGGTGCCCTCGCACCCCATCGCCAGCGCCGCCGCTATCTGGTAACCGCTCCCGATGCCCCCCGCGGCCAGCGCCGGCCGGGGTGCGACCGCCTTGACGACCTGCGGCCACAGCACGATCGAACCAACCTCGCCGCAATGTCCGCCGCCCTCGCCACCCTGGGCGATGATGATGTCGACGTCGGCGGCGGCATGCTTGAGCGCCTGAGCCGGTGAACCGCAGAGCGCGGCCACCTTGCGCCCGGAGTTGTGGATGTGCGCGATCATCTCGGCCGGCGGGGTACCGAGGGCGTTGGCGATCAGGGTGACCTTGGGGTGTCGCAATGCCACCTCGACCTGCGGTGTCGCGGTGGCTTCGGTCCAACCCAGCAGTTGGAGGGCGTGCGAATCGGCATCGTCGGTGGGCACCCCGTGATCGGCGAGAATCTTCTTGGCGAAATCGAGATGCTGCTGGGGCACCATGGCGCGCAGCATCTCGGTGAGTTCAGCACCCGAGAGATCGGCGTTCATGCCCTCATACTTGTTCGGGATCACGATGTCGACGCCATAGGGATGGTCGCCGATGTGGTCGTCGATCCAGGCGCATTCGACCTCGAGTTGTTCGGGTGTGAACCCGACCGCGCCCAACACCCCGAACCCGCCGGCACGGCTGACGGCAACGACCACGTCGCGGCAGTGGGTGAACGCGAAGATCGGGAACTCGATACCCAACTGGTCGCATAACGGAGTGTGCATGGCGGGGCCTCCTGAGCGGCGCAGCGACTGGAACGTGTTCTAGTTTAGCGGTCGGATTGCGAGGGGAGGTCAATGGTGGCCGGCATTGGAGTAGCGTCAGAAGAGTCCACCGTCACAGCGCCGTTGGGGAGGAGGTCTCGGCAGTGAGAATGTGTAAAGCCTGGCTCCATCGATCTGCGCTGGCGCTCGTCGCCGCGGGACCGATCGCCGCATTGGCACTGGTCCCGGCGCCTGCGGTGTCGGCGCATCCGGACCAGATGCCGACAGCGCCCTGCTACAACGGAATCACGCCCTTCAATCCCTACGTCGACAACTGCGGCCTGCCGGGACGGCCGCCGCATGTGTTGGGGGCGGCTCCGGATCAGACGGCGATCCTCAACTGCAGTGTCGGAAGTGGGATCCTGCGGGCGATGTGCCTCTCGCAGTACGTGAACGGGGGGTACAACGGATTGTTCCCCGGCTTTGCCGGTCCAGGCGGCTAGCGGCTGGCTCTCAGCGGCGCTGGAACAGTTCGCAAGTACTCTGACGGCCCATGGGACGCGTATCGGACAAAGTCGCTCTGATCACCGGCGGGGCTCGCGCCAAGGGTATGGGTGCGGCCAGTGCCCGGATGCTGGTCGCCGACGGCGCCAAGGTGGTGATCGGCGATGTTCTCGATGAGGACGGCGCGAAACTCGTTGCTGAACTCGGGGATTCGGCTCGCTATGTTCATCTCGACGTCACCAGCGCCGAGGACTGGAAGGCTGCCGTCGAGGTCGCGGTGGACAGCTTCGGCAAGCTGAACGTTCTGGTGAACAATGCGGGAATCGTGCAGGTCGCCCCGTTGAAAACCGCTGACATCACCCGCTGGCAGAAGGTCCTGGACGTCAATCTGACTGGCGCGATGCGGGGCATCCAGGCGGTCATCGATCCGATGATCGCCGCCGGCGGCGGGTCGATCATCAACATCTCCTCCATTGAGGGAATGCGTGGCGCCGTCTGGGCGCACAGTTACGTCGCGTCGAAATGGGGTCTGCGCGGTCTTACCAAGTCGGCGGCCTTGGAATTGGCTCCGGAGAAGATCCGGGTGAACTCGATCCACCCGGGGTTCATCCGGACCGCGATGACCAAACACCTGCCCGACGACATCGTGACGGCGCCGATGGGCCGGGCCGGAACCCCTGAGGAGGTGGCCACCTTCGTGGTGTTCCTGGCCAGCGACGAGTCCTCGTTCTCCACCGGATCGGAGTACGTCGTAGACGGTGGCCTGATCACCGACGTTCCGCACCGCGCGATGTGACCCGCCGCCAGGTGCGCTCGGCCGCCGCGCGGCCGAGGGCCGGCAGGTGGGCGAGCGCATCGGCACCGCGTCGATTGCCAGGTCGATTCCCAGGGGGACTCATCCGCAAGACCGGCCAGTCATTCGACGCGGCCAGCGCGGCCAGGCCGGCCCGCGGATTCACCGGGCGGGGATGACCGACCATCCGCATCAGTGCGGCGTCCTCGTCGCCGTCGGCGTAGAAGAAACTCTGCTGCAGGTTCACGCCACGGCTGTCACAGAAGCGCTGCACGGCGGCCGCCTTTTCCCGGCCCCAGATCACCGGCCGGTTCACCCGCCCGGTGAGCGCGCCACGGGAGTCGAGTTCGAAGGTGTTGCAGACGACGTCATCGATCTGCAGAGCCCGGGCCACCGGCTCGGCATGGATGGTGAGTGCCGAGGAGCTCAGGACAAGGGTGTGACCGCGGTCGCGGTGTGCTGACACGATCCTCCGCATCAGCGGGTAGACGGTGTGGACCACCTGTTCGGCGAACAGGCGTTCGCCGATGGCGTCGAGCTCGGCCAGCGACTCCCCGCGCAGGTAGCCTGCGGCGCGTACCAGCAGTCGCTCGAACTGCATCCGGCCCAGCTTGTAGCGCAGCGAGGCCTCGACCACACCGAGAACTTCACCGACCCGGGCCTGCCCGCGGCGGATCCGGTCACTGGCATGGGCCACGGCGGTGAATCCGGCCACCAGGGTGCCGTCGAGATCGAAGAACGCACCGACCTGCGGACCAGCCGGTCCTGTGGCGATCGCGGCGAGCGGGTCGGGGAAGGCCATCACACTCCCACTATGCCCGTTCGGACTGGGCGCGGCCCCGGTCAGGTGGCGCGGCGGGTGGCGGCGGCCTCAAGTTCCTCCTCGTAGGCACCCTCGTCGCGGCCGAGGGCAATGGTGGCGGCCACCATCGCGGTCATCGCGAGGCCCAGTGCTATCGCGCTGTGCCGGCTTACCGCAATGTGCTCGCCGAGCACCACCTGGCCGAGTAGCACCGCAACCACCGGTTCGAGAACCAGCATGGCCGGAACGGAGGCCTGCAGCGATCCGGCGTGAAAGGCGGCCTGCTGGAGCAGGGTTGCCCCCACGCCGACAATGATCAGCAAATACGTCACCGGTGAGGACAGCACCTGGGACACGTCTTCGGCGGTCAGGATGTGCATCACGATTTTGGTGAGCACCGCGACCACACCGAAGAGCATGCCGACGCCGATTGCCAGCAGGATTGCGCGTCGCCAGTCGCAGAAATGTCTACTGGCCAGGAGGCAGGCGCCCACCAACACCGCGCAGATGATCGCCACCGCGACCGCGCTCAGTTCGGAGTCCTCGTAGTCGCCGGACTTCGTGCGGGCCAGTGCGACGAAAACCGCCAGGGCCAGGGTGAGCACGCTGGCCCAGCCCCACGCGGCCCGACCGACCCGTCGGTGGGACACCCATGCGCTCAGCGGCAGGGCGAAGAGCAGCGTGGCGACCAGCAGTGGTGCGACCAGCAGCAGCGAGCCATAGGCCAGTGCGAGAGCCTGGAACGCATACCCGGTGACAGCCGCACCCGTCCCGGCCCACCACAGCGGCCGGTGCAACAGTGTTTTGACCATCAGGGTGCTGACTCCCTGATCGGCGGGAACATCCATGGTGGCACGCTGGCGCACCACGATCCCGATGGCGGTGAAGACCGCCCCGGCCAAGGCGGCGGCCACGACGAGCGCCTTCTCGAGCATGTCCGTCCCTTCCCGCTCCGTCGAAGCTAGTCCACTGCGGTGTGTTGTCGCTTCAGCGCACCGCGGTGACCACTGGCTGACTGTTATAGCCGCTCACCCGCACCAAGGCAGGAGGCGGTCCGCCCGGGGGCACCCGGCCACGGATGTCGACTTGCTCGCCGGGGAACACGGTGACGTAGTTGTCGTCGTAGGTGACCGGCAGGATCTCGTCCCCGTCCCCGTCGGCCGCGAGTAGTTCGACACGCTGGAAGAAGGCGATCCGGTCTGTCGGGTTGTGCAGTCGCACCGCGACCGCATCCGGCTCTCCCGGACTGGCGGTGGCCGAGATCCTCAGTGCCGCTTCGGGCATGGTGTTGAGAGCGGTCATATCGGCCCAACTGGCCTGAATCGAGTCGAAGGCCGCATCGTTCGACGGCGGCCCGACATCGTCACGTTGACGCGATTGCCAGTAGACGTTCTCGGCGAGCACCGCGCCGTCGGGTGCGATCAGCTCGCACCGTACGAAGAACACCGGCGAATCGGCCGGCCCGGGGGGAATGGTCAGCGCCCGGACCGACGCGCCCGGCGCCACCCCGATGCCGTCGGCCCAGCGGACGTCGCGCAGCCGTCCGTCCAGGTCGTAGGTGCGGACTCGTGCCCGCAGGTCCTCGTGAACGTCCGCGGTGTGATTCACCACGCTGACCCTGGCTCGACTTCCGTCACCGGTGGCGTACGAGTCGAACACCACTGACAGCGGGCGCAGTCCCTTCTTGGCCCCGTAGTAGGCGCCGCCAGGGCGCAGGTAGTAGTCGAAGATGTTGGCGAAGAACGACGGCCAATGGCTGTTGAGCATCCAGTAGATCGTCATCGGGTGGGTGTCGAAATCGCCGGCGGCGAACGCCTCGAACTGAGCTCGGGTGGCTTCGTAATGAGCGAGTTGTGCCTTGTCGGCGAACATCCGAGCATCGGTGGACGGCCCGTAGCGCCGGTCGACCACCCGCCGCACGTTGGAAAGGGTGGAGTTCTGCGGGCCGGAACCGGCGTGGAAGTACCAGGTGTCGTTGATCGGCCACAGCTTGTCCGATGGGATGAACCGCCGCAGACTGGCAAAGGGCGGAATGTGCTCGTTGTCACCCTGCTCGGCGGAAGCGCCCCGGGCCGCGTCGTAGCGGCCGGAGAACCAGTACGCGGGCGATCGCCAACTGTAGGGTCCGGCCATCTTGATGCCGTCCCACAGCAGCCTGCCGTCCGGGTCTCGGGCGAAGGCGCCGACCGTGTCGACAACCCCGTTCTGCCAATGCATTTCGTCGAGGATGCGTCGGTACCACGTTCGTACCTCCTCGGGCGGCCGGCCGTCGCTGGCGTTGGCCCACAGGAACACCGAGGGGTGTGGTCCGAGCATCCCGATCTGTGAACGCATGCTCTCCTGCGCGACGCGCCGGTCCTCGGCGTCCCACTGCTGCCACTTCTCCCACTGGTTACAGCACATCCAGCCGTACATCAGGGGGATGCCCATCTCATCGGCCAGCTCGACGAAGCGTTCCGAGGCGATCTTCGATTCCAGCCGCACCATGTTCAGGCCGAGGTCTTTGACGTAACGAAGGATCGCCTCGTCGCGGCTGGGGTCGTAGCGGTAGAGCAGGTCGGGGGTGTAGGTGGCGCCTCGGACGGGAAAGTCCCGTCCGTTGACGCGTAAGAAGAAGTCGCCACCGTCGCGCCCGCGCCCGGTGCGGGACTGGGTGACCGTGCGGATGCCGAAGCGTTGCGCCACGGTGCTGGTGACCTCCGGCCCCTGCACAAAGTCCAGTCGAAGGTCGTAGAGTGCGGGCGTGCCCAGGGTGTAGGGCCACCACAGGTCTGGCTCTGCGATGGTCAGGGCGCTGAAATCCTCAGGGCTGAGACGTATCTCGCGCTGCTCCCGACCATCCAGTCGGATGGGTTGGGCCACCTGGACGCTGGGTTTCCCGGGCCGGCTGATGGTCGCTCTCAGCACACCCCGGACCGGCTGATCGGTGTCGTTGCGGACGGTGCTGTAGAGCGTCAACCGGGCCGCCGAGGTGTCCGGCAGGCGCAGGTCGGTGACGACGGTGGCGGCACCGATATCGACCGGGCCGAAAGCGCGCAACCGTACGGGTTTGAAGATGCCGGCGTTGCGGTCGGCGACGAACGAATTGCCGTTCGCCGGGTTCTTGCCGGGCCCCTGGTAACCGAGGTAACGCCAATTGATCCAGTCGTACCAACTGTCGGCCAGTTCAACCCCGTCGACGTCCTGAAGGGCGCGCTCGGGAACCACCCTGACCGCGAGGGTGTTCGCCGATCCCGCTGCGATCCAGCGGGTGACGTCGAGATCGTGATGGTTGTACATTCCGACGACGCGGCGGGCGTCGGCGACCAGGTGCCCGTTGAGCCAGATGTCCGCCCGGTAGTTGATACCGGGGAAGTCCAGCCGATAGGTGGTCAGTCCGGCCGGGGCGGTGAACGTTGTCCGGTACCACCAGTCCTGCCGGTAGAGGTCCTGCGGCACCTCGGTGAGCAGGTTCTTGCCGAAATAGAGGTTGGGGTAGACGCCGGCATCCTCCAGGATGCCCAGAACGGTCCCGGGCATCCGGCGGACGGATACCCAGTCGCTGTCGTCGTAGCCGGCCGAGGACAACACCGAGCCGTCGACGTTCAGGCCGCTACCGGAACGAAGCGTCCACCCGTCGGCGAGTTCGATGCTCTGCACGGCGACCGGTCGGGTCGCCACGATGGTCCGGAGGTCGCCGCCGCACACCAGCAGTAGCGCCACGACCATGGCCGCGGCCCAGCCCTTCGCCACCGGCTTGGCCACGGTCTCTCATGGCTCCTCGTTGTCTGGGTGCGTGCGGTCTGGAGTGCGTGCGATCCGGGGTGCGGGCTGGACGGACTACATCTTGGCAGAGCCGTCCGGTGCCGCCGGCGGACCCGGATTTTCCGTCGATCTTCACCCGCAGCGGCCTCCCGATCGCGAACCGCCGGTTAGGCTTGGGTCATGACCGATCAGGACCGTGCCGTTACCCGCCGCGCCATCGCCGACGCCCTGCTGACCGCCCTGGAACGGCGCCACGAGGTGCTTGACGCCATCGTGGCCTCGGATGACCGCGCGGCCGCCATCGACGCGGTCTCGGAGTTGCTTGGGAAATCCCGGACCGGGGCCGAAGCCGTGATGGGCATGTCCTTCGATCAGCTGACCAAGGAGTCGCGGCGCCGAATCGCCGCCGAACTCGACGATCTCAACAGCCAACTCAGCTTCACCGTCGCCGAACGGCCGGCCAGTTCCGATGACAGCCTGCGGCTGCGCCCGTTCTCCCACGACGATGACCGGGATATCTTCGGCTTCCGCACCGACGAGGTCGGGGCGGCCGGTGACGGATCGGGTTCGCCTGCGCGCAGTCTCGACGACGAGATCGGGGCCGCGCTGGAGCGGCTGGGTGCTGAGGAGGCGGCCTGGTTCGTCGCGATCGACGGCGAGGACAAGGTCGGCATGGTGTTCGGTGAGCTGGCCGGGGGTGAGGTCAACGTCCGCATCTGGATTCACCCCGAGCATCGGAAGAAGGGTTACGGCACCGCGGCGCTGCGCCGGTCCCGTTCCGAACTTGCCGCCGTCTTCCCGGCTGTTCCGCTGGTGATCCGGGCGCCGGGCGTCGCGCGCTGACGACGGTGCCCCCGGACGGGGTCACGGGAGCGGTGCCGTGGGCGTTCCGGTACCCCCGGTCCGGCTCCGGCCACGCCAGGCTGCGGGATCGGGTGGTGCGACTGACCGGCGTCGATCTGCTTCCTACCGATGAGATTGCCGAGAGGTTCCGCGCCGGACTGACCGAGGGCGACCCGGTTGCGGAGCGCTTCGTTGCCGAGACCTATCACGGGGAACTCGGAGCACCCCGGGCGCGTGCGCTCGTCGAGCGTGCCCTCAGCGTGGGTATCGACAACGTGCCCGACGCGCCGGAGTCCCTCCGTGCGCTGCTTGAAGATTTCGAGACCGTCCCGGACTGGGTGGACCCCGACCTGGTCGAAGAGGGTGCCGCGGTCTGGCGGCGCTGGGCCTACGCGCTCGGCGCGGTCGGCAACGCCGGGACGATGGACACCTACACCGAGGCCTGGCTCGCGCTGCCGCTGTCGCTGTCCGGCGGTTATGCGGGGGAGCGCGCACTCCATCGCTACATGGAGACCTCCCGGTGGTGGATTGAGGTCAGTCAACCGGGAGCGGTGCTGCAACCGGGATCGGTGGCACGGGCGATCTCCTTGCACGTGCGGATCATGCACGTCAGCGTCCGAGCCCGGGTGCGCCGGCACCCGGAGTGGGACTTCGACCGCTGGGGGCTGCCGATCAGCCAGTCGGCGATGCTGCTCACCCTGCTCGGCGGCAGCGTCGCACCCGCTCTGGGACTGACCGCGCTGGGGTATCTGACCTCCCCGCGCGAGACCAGGGCGGTGCTGCACTTCAACCGGTACTGCGGGCACCTGGTCGGGGTGCGATGCGACGGCTGGTTTCCGGAGACGGTGCTCGACGCGTGGCGGATCCTGTTCATGGCCGACTCCGCCCGCAGTTACGACTCGGCGGAAACCGGGGCGGAACTCGTGGAGTCGTTTGTACCGGCCTTCGCCCCGAAGCCCGGCCAGCGTGGACGGGACCGGATTCGGGCGGCCTACCACTTCCGTCTTCAGGCCGGGTATTCCGGGTTGTTCATGCTGCCGTGGAACCGGCGCCGCTACGACCTGCCGCACCCCGCTCCGGGCATCGCACTGTTGTTGTCGCGGGCACCGCTGATCGCCGCCATCGAGGTGCTGCGTCGCGTCGTTCCCGGCGCCGACGCCCGCTGGCAGCGCTTCGGATTGCGTCGGTGGCAGCGGTGGTATCAGTGGCAGTCCGGGGGGAAGGCGGCGGACTTCGACGCGGCGGTCCCACTTCGCCGCTGAGGGGTCCACCGGGGGTTGCGTACTCTCGAAGCCGATGAGTGCGCGCGCGGGGATTCTGGTGACTGGCACCGAGGTGCTGACCGGCCGGGTGACCGACCGTAACGGGCCGTGGGTGGCCGACCGGTTACTCGAACTCGGAGTCGAACTGGCCCACATCACGATCTGCGGCGACCGGCCGGCCGATATCGAGGCCCAACTGCGGTTCCTGAGCTCAGAGGGCGTCGACCTGATCGTCACCACCGGTGGCCTGGGGCCGACCGCCGACGATATGACCGTCGCGACAGTAGCCCGGTTCTTTGGCCGTGAACTGGTCCTCGACGAGGCGATGGAGGCCAGGATCGCGGGGATCGTGCAGCGTTGGATGAGCCGTTATCCCGACGTCGATCTGGCGGCGGTTCGCGCGGCCAACCGCAAACAGGCGATGGTTCCCGCTGGCGCGTCCGTGCTTGATCCGGTCGGTACCGCCCCAGGGGTGGTGGTGCCGGGCACACCGACCGTGCTGGTGTTACCCGGGCCGCCGAAGGAACTGCAGGGAATGTGGGCGTCCGCCATGGCCACCGATGCGGTGGTCCACGCACTTGCCGGACGAACGGCCTACCGCCAGGAGACGGTCCGGATGTTCGGGCTGCCGGAGTCCGCGCTTGCCGACACCCTGCGGGCGGCGGAGTCCATTCCCGGCTTCGCCGACCTCGAGGTCACCACTTGCCTGCGCCGGGGCGAACTTGAAATCGTGACCCGCTATGAACCCGGCACGGCAAGTGCCTACCAGGAGTTGACGGCGCTGCTGCGGCGGCGGCACGGCGCGGCGATCTTCTCCGAGGACGGTACGACTGTGGACGATCAGATCGCCGCGTTGCTCACCGGCAGACGGATCGCCACCGCCGAGTCCTGTACGGCGGGTCTGCTCGCCGCCCGTCTGACCGACCGTCCCGGCTCGTCGGATTATGTCAGCGGCGGTGTCGTGGCCTACGCGAACGAGGCGAAGACAGACTTACTGGGTGTGGCCCCCGAGTTGATCGCCGAACATGGTGCGGTGTCCGCCGAGGTGGCCGAAGCGATGGCAGACGGGGCGATACGTCGGTTCGGGGCCGATACCGCGGTGGCCATCACCGGGGTGGCTGGACCAGGGGGCGGAACCCCCGACAAACCGGTCGGGACGGTCTGGTTCTGCATCATGCTCCGGGATGGTGTGACGGTGACCCGCTGCGTACGGATACCGGGGGAACGGGCCGATATCCGTGAGCGCGCGACAACGGTCGCGATGCACCTAGTGCGCCGGGCTCTCACCGACCAGGCCGGCGAGCTGTCCGGCTAGGCCGGGCAGCGAACCGGGGTCCTCGCCGGGATCCTGCTCCGGGGTCGGGTCGCAGAAGGTCAGCAGCCGGCCTCCGAGAGCCGCCAACTCGGTGACGAGAGTGGCGCGGTCCAGGCCGGCTTCCATCGCCTCAGTCAGCAGGGACTGGATCTCATCGCGGATCGATGTCGACATCTGCTCGATACCCGAACCGAGTGATGCCTGTGCCCGACGGGCGGCACGCAGCATCCGCCAGGCGTAATGGCGTTCGTCGAGAACGTCCATGAGCGGTACCGGCCTTCGCGAAACGGGTTGGTGGGGAGGGTGTCGTCCGCCGATTATGCTGCCGGGCCCCGGGCCAGCGCGGCCGGATCGACAGGGAAATCGAAGAAAGTGTCGGGATAGGGCTCGGGCTTGTAGG
>MTBK01257245.1_pt1 | contig 45737 bp, 77 predicted proteins | sample 1535981 | NCBI WGS metagenome assembly MTBK01 (sample SAMN06109225, study PRJNA356200) | anaerobic digester metagenome | isolation source: biogas reactors fed with pig manure or primary and secondary sludge | place: Spain | collected 2016-06-30
GCTGAAGGTCATCGCCGGCACGTCGCGCGCGGATCGCGAGCAATCGAAGCCGGCAGAGCTGCCCCTAGTCGACTGCGTCCCGAAACCACCAGACTGGCTGCCAAACTCCCACGCCAAGAAGGAGTGGATTCGCCTGGCGCCGATCCTCGTGGCGAACAAACTGCTGACCGAAGGTGGCCTGTCGGCGTTCGGAATGCTCTGCAGCCTGCACGGCAAGCTGGTTCAGCTCTGGGCGGCCGGCGAATCGCCTGTGGCGTCGATGGTTTCGCAGTACCGCAACCTGATCAACGACTTCGGCCTGACGCCAGTAGCGCAGGGCAAGGTCAAACCTGTGGGCGATGGCCAAGAAGCGAACAGATTCGCCAACCGCGGAAAGCGCACAGCCACGTGACTTCGTCGCCGTAGCCAAGGACTACGCGCGGCGGGCCGCCGATCCGAAGAACAGCAATCAGTTCGGCATCTGGATCAGGCTGGCGGCGCGCCGGTTTCTCCGGGATTTGGAGCGAGCGAAGGCGAAAGACGCGGCGTTCTACCTCGATGAGTGGCGCGCGAACGACGTGTGCATGTTTGCCGAGGACTTGCCACACATCGAAGGGCGATGGGCGAGCCCGAACATCGTGCTGCACGAGTCGCACGTGTTCTTCCTGGTGCAGCTGTTCGGCTTCAGGAAACAGGACGGGACGCGGCGCTTCTCAATCGCGGTGTTCGCCATCGCGCGCAAGAACGCAAAGAGCACGCTTGCCGCCATCATCGGCCTGTACTGTCAGACCTGCGAGGATGAAAACGGCCCGCAGGTGATCAGCGGCGCCACGACCGGGGACCAAGCGCGCATCATCTTCAACGTCGCGCACAAGATGGTCAGCAAGACCAGCGATCTGCGCGAGGCTTTCGGGCTTCAGCCGTTTGCCAACGCGATCGCCAGCTACAACAACGGCGGCACGTTCAAACCGATCAATGCCAAGGCCAGCACGCAAGACGGCCTGAACCCGTCGTGCACTCTGGTCGATGAGCTGCACGCCCACAAGAACCATGACCTGCTGAACGTGCTTCGTTCGGCGGCCGGCGCGCGCGAGAACGCGCTGTTCCTGTACACGACTACCGAGGGCTACGCGAACCCAGGCCCGTGGGAAGAAGAGCGCGAGTTTGGCAAGAAGGTGTTGCGCGAGCTGATCGAGGCCGACCACTACCTTTTCATCTACTACGCGGTAGACGAAAAGGATGAGGAACTAGGGACCGAGGAAGACGACGACTTCGACGAGGACGCCTGGCGCAAGGCGAACCCGTTGATGGACGTGAACCCGATCCTGCTGCAGAAGATTCGCGAAGCGGCGATCGAAGCCAAGGAAAAACCGGGCACGCACGCCGAGTTCAAGATCAAGCGGCTCAACCGGCCGTCGTCTGTATCGCAAGGCTGGATCAACCTGACGAAGTGGCGGCTCTGCAAAGGTGCCGTCGATCTGGAGTGGTTGAAGCCGTATCCGTGCCACGGCGGGCTGGACCTGTCCAACACAACGGATATCGCCTCGTTTAGGCTGGTCTGGGAGATTGAAGACAGGATCTACACGCACGGCTGGCGCTGGGTGCCGTCTGTGGCAGTTCGACAGCGCAAGGCGCGCGGCCTGATTCCCTACGCTGGGTGGGTGCTCGCCGGCTACCTGATCGAGTCCGGCGACGAGGCCATCGACTACGCGCCAATCGAGAAAAAGATCATCGAGGTCAACGAGAACTTCAATCTGGTGTCAGTGGGATACGACGGCTGGAACGCCGCGCAAAGCGTGCAGCGCCTGAAAGCGGCCGGTGTTCCCATGGAGCAATTCATCCAGGGGCCGAAAAGCTACCACCCTGCCATGCAGGCGCTGGAGATCTGCTACCTGAACGGCAATCTGTCGCACGGCGAAGACCCCGTGCTGAACTGGAACGCTTCGAACCTGGTGGCCCGAGAGGACGCCAACTTGAACAAGGCCCCTGACAAGCGCAAGTCGACAGAAAAGATAGACGACATGTGCGCACTGTTGATGGGCATGGGGCGGCTGGTCGCAGAGCGCGAAGCAGAGCCCGAGTACCAAGTATTCGTCGCCTGACCGGCGCATGTATCACCAGCCCGCCGCGCGCGGGCTCTTTGCATTGGAGCCGCCATGAAACAGGCGTATCTCGTCGCCAACATCAAAGCGGCCGAGGAAGGCGAAGAGCGCGTCATCCGCGGCATCGCCACATCGTCGGCCGTCGATCGCGTTGGAGACATCGTGGACCCGGCAGGCGTTCGTTCTGAAGCCGACATCCCGCTCTTCCTGTACCACGACTCACACCAGACCGTGGGCCGCGCGAAGCTGGGCAAGCCGACCAAGGAAGGCATTCCTTTCGAGGCGCGACTGCCGAAAGTCACCGAGACAGGCAAGCTGAAAGACCGCGTCGACGAGGCGTGGCAGATGCTGAAGTACCGCCTGATTACTGGCGTGTCGATCGGCTTCAACGTCTTGAACGACGCCTACGAATCGATCAAGGACGGCGGCTATCGCTTCCTTGAAACAGAAGTTCTTGAACTGAGTTTGGTTCCGATCCCAGCGAACCAGACCGCAAAGATCACAACCATCAAGTCGATTGTTGAGCAGCACCTGGCCGCGTTGGGCCATCAAGGGTCGCCGCCCACCGATCGCAACCGGCCCGGCGCTTCGGGCCAAAGCAGCAAGCCGCCTCATGGCGGCTTTTTTCATTCCCGAAGCCAGAAAGGCATCAACGTGAAGACTCTGAACGAACTGCGCGAACTGCGCACGACCAAGCACGCCCGCATGAAGGAACTGACTGACCTGTTCCAACAGGACGGCCACGACACCACCGACGAGGAAGCAAGCGAATTCGACGGCCTGGCCGACGAGATCAAGCAACTCGACACCGATATCCGCGTGGCTCAGTACCACGCGACCAACGCGGCCGGCGCCAAGAGCGTCAGCGGCGGCAACAGCGAAGCCGGCAGCGCCAGCCGGGGCGGTCTTGGCTTCGTCAAGAAGACCGACCCCGACGACAAGTTCAAGGGTCAGGCCAAGACCCGGCTGTTCATCGCTAAGGCGCTGTCCTACATTGCGATGAAGCAAGGCGAGTTCGTGACTCCGGCCCAGATCGCTGAGGCGCGCTGGGGCAAGTCGCACCCGAACCTCGTCCGTTACATCAAGACCGCAGTTGCCGGCGGCGGCACTGGCTCCGGCGAGTGGGGTGCTGAACTGGTGCAGTCGGACGCCCGCTATACCGGCGACTTCATCGAGTACCTGTACTCGAAGACCGTTTTCGACAGCCTGCCGCTGCGCCCGGTTCCTGCCCGCGTGCACATCAAGGGCCAAGACGGAGCCGCGACGGGTTACTGGGTGGGCGAGTCCAAGGCCATCAACGTCAGCAAGATCGACACTTCGACTGTCGAACTGACGCCGCTTAAGGTCGCCGCGATGGCGGTGTGCTCGAAAGAGCTGGTGATGGACTCAGATCCGTCCGCTGAGATGCTGATTCGCGATTCGATCGCCGAAGCCAGCGCCCAGCGAGTTGATTCGACGTTCTTCAGCACCACGGCGGCTTCCAATGGAGTCTCTCCGGCCGGCATCCTGAACGGAGTCTCGGTGAAGTTCAGCGAAGGACCGACCGCGGCCGAGCTGCGCGACGACGTGGCGGCGCTGTATGCCGACTTCATCACCGCGAAGAACGCTAGCGGCCTGGTGTTCGTGACCACGCCATCGCTGGCGAAGGCGATCTCGCTGATGGTCAATGCGCTTGGGCAAACCGAGTTCCCTGGACTGAACGCTTCCGGCGGCACGCTGCTTGGCGATCCGGTCTATACGGGCGACAACGTTGGCACTGGCGACCTGATCCTGATGAAGCCAAGCGACATCTGGAAGATTGGCGACAGCGGCATTGAGATGAGCATGTCCGACACGGCAACCATCGAGCAGAACGACGCGCCGCAGGGCGCTTCGGATACGCCTACGGCGGCATCGGCAACGCTCATGTCACTGTGGCAGACCGAATCGGTCGGCTTCAAGGTGGTGCGCCGCATCAACTACGCAAAGCGTCGTTCTGGCGCGGTTAGCTACATCGGTGACGCCGCCTACGGTCAGGGCACCTGATCTACTGAAGTAGGTATGACGGCCGCGCTCGATTCTTTCGGGCGCGGCCTTTTCATTGGGAGAACCGAATGAAGATGGTTTGCAAGAAACCAAACCGATACGGCGGCCAGAAGCGGGCCTTTGGTGATGAAGTGGAAGTCCACCGCACCGATGTTCGGCTTGTGTCTGCGCTCGGGTGGTTCGTGCCATTCGAGGCGGCTAAGGTTGAGCCAGCGAAGAAGGTTGCTCAGAAGGTGCAGACGCGCGCCATCGTTGCGCCAGCCGCCCGCAATCCAGACTTCGCGGATTTTCTAAAGCCCATTCCTGAAGCGGTAGTTAAAGCCGATGCGACTGATCAGGAGGCGCCTTCTGTCGCGGCCGACAGCAAGCCGACGCGCGCCTATCAACGCCGCGACCTGACCGCCGAATCCTGATGCGCTTGTTCGGCTTCACCCTTTCGCGCACCAAAGCTGCAGCTGCCAGGCCGTCGAATCTATCTGGCGTTGACGGCCACGGCTGGTTCCGCACCATGCTTGGCGACACCTTTACTGGCTCTTGGCAGCAGGACGTAGAGGTAAAGCGTGATGCGGTGCTAGCGCAGGCAACAGTGTTTTCGTGCATCACGCTGATTGCCAGCGACATTGCCAAACTGCGGCTGCGAGTTGTGCAGCGATATGGCCGTGTGTGGCTGGAAAAGACGACCGCCGGCTATAGCGAAGTCCTGAACGAGCCGAATCACTTCCAGACGCGGCAGCAGTTCATTGAAGGCTGGCTGATCAGCAAGCTGAGCACCGGCAATACCTACATCTTGAAAGTGCGCGACCGCGCCGGCCGGGTCGTGAAGATGTACGTGCTGGACCCGGCGCGCGTCACGCCGTTGGTTGCACCTGACGGGTCGGTGTACTACCAGCTTCAGGAAGACGATCTAGCGCAGGTCACAGAGACGATGCCTGCGATTCCTGCCAGCGAGATCATTCACGACCGCTTCAACTGCCTGTTTCACCCGCTGGTCGGACTTTCGCCGATCTTCGCATCCGGCCTAGCCGCTACTCAAGCGCTGCAGATACAGCAGCAAAGCGCCAAATTCTTCAAGAACCAAAGCCGCCCGAGCGGCATCCTGACCGCTCCTACAAAGATCAGCGACGAAGCCGCCAAGCGCATCAAGGAATATTGGGAGAAGAACTACCAAGGCGCGAACAAGATCGGCAGCGTGGCCGTGCTGGGCGACAACCTTTCCTATACGCCGCTGACCATCACTGCGGTTGATGCGCAGTTGGTCGAGCAGTTGAAGATTTCCGCCGAACAGGTGTGCTCGACGTTCCACGTTCCGGGCTACATGGTTGGCGTTGCGCCGCCGCCGGCACAAGGTGGAGTCGATGGCGAACAGCAGCGCTACTACAACCAGTGCTTGCAGGCGTTGATTGAAGCCACAGAGGCCGGGCTCGATAAGGGGATTGGCTTGGACAAGCCAATCGACGGCAACGAGCTTGGCACTGACTTCGATCTAGACGGCCTGCTGCGCATGGATAGCAAGACACTTGCTGAAGTTGAAGGGCTAAAGGTGCAGCGCGGCATTTCCGCATCCAATGAGTCGCGGCAGAAGTTCAACCTTCTTCCCGTCACTGGCGGCGATTCGCCAATGGTGCAACAGCAGAATTTCTCGCTGGAGGCCCTGGCAAAGCGGGACGCCGGCCCGGACCCGTTCGGCACCGCCAAGACGCCGGCACCAGAACCCGTCGCCGACAAGACAGCCGAGGCGCTTCGCATCTTGAAGGAAGCAGAGACCCAGCGCCAAGCCGAAACGCTGGCGCGCGCCGAAGCCGAAGAACGGGCCGCAAAGGCGTTCGCTGAACATCTCATGGCCGAATTCGCATGACATCGATTCGCGCACCGTGGCGCGTCAGGGTTCCGCGCGATGGGCGCGATGGGTTTGACGCGCCGCCTGCGATCGACGGATTGCCAGGCAAAGACGGCAAGGACGGGCGCGACGGCGAGAACGGCAAAAGCGGCGCGCGCGGGCTGTCCATAGTCCGCGCGCCAGCGGCAGAAATTCCCACATTGCCGTGGCGCGCGGAGTTTGAGCGTGACGATGTGAGTCACCTTGCAACACGCATGACGGTCGGGCCGATTGGCGGCGCGGCGAAGTACGAGGTGATCCCATTCCGCGACGACTTCGACGCCATCGTCTACGCAGACATCCTCCCAATTTCGGATTGACCACATGCCGCTGGACATCAAACAACTTGCTGAGGCGGTTTCCACCACTATTAAGGGGTGGGTGTCGGAAAGGCTGAAAGCTCTCGAGGCAGGACTGCCAGATCTGGTGCGCAAGCACGTCGAATCACTGCCAAAACCCAAGGATGGCAAGGATGCCGACCCTGAACTGATCAAGGCGGCTGTCGCGCTAGAGGTGCGCTCAGCAGTTGCTGCCTTGCCTTCTCCGAAGGATGGCAAAGACTTTGATCCCAACGCGATGGCGGCCGAGATCGCGCGCCAGGTCGCGCTGCTGCCGAAGGCGGTAGACGGCAAGGACGGTCGAGACGGTGCTGCCGGGCCTGCTGGCAAGGACGGAGCACCTGGATCGCGTGGCGAGACTGGTGAACGCGGCGAGACTGGACCGCAAGGCAAGGACGGCGCACCCGGAGTGGCGGGGAAAGACGGCGCGCCTGGCATCAACGGCAAGGACGGCGCACCCGGAAAGGACTACGAAGAGACGGTTCTTAAAGCGGCTGTTGCGCTCGAAGTGCGCGCGGCGGTCGATGCGCTGCCGCCGCCAGTCGCAGGCAAGGATGCCGATCCAGAGGTGATGAAGGCAGCCATTGCGCAAGCGGTGCGCGAGGCAGTGTCAGCCATCCCTGTTCCGCAGAACGGGAAGGACGCCGACCAGACCGCCATCGTGTCGCAGGTTTTCGATCTGGTGATGCGGGCCATGCCAAAACCGCAGGACGGCAAGAGTGTCACGGTCGATGACGTGAAGCCTCTGCTTGAAGCCGAGGTTCAGCACTGGGAACTGGAATTCGAGCGCCGAGCGACTGACGTGCTTTCGCGCCTTGCCGAGCGCTACAAGGGCAAGGACGGTGCCGACGGGTTCACGGTTGATGATCTGGAATTGAGCGTGGGAGACGACGGCCGCACTGTCGTTGTGTCGCTGAAGTCAGGCACTCGCACTGTGCGTAAGGAAATCCGGCTAGGCGGCATGCCGATCTATCGCGGCCCGTTCAAGTCTGGCCAGGCGTCCAAGGAAAACGATATGTGGACCTGGGGCGGGTCGATGTGGAAGGCAAAGCGCAACACCAGCACGCCGCCGCCTGGCGATGACTGGCAACTCGTCGTGAAGGGCACGAAATGACCCCGAAGGTCATCACCCCGCCGGATGTCGAGCCGATCACGTTGGAACAGGCGCGCGCCCATTTGGAAGCGGCTTCGTATGGCGACAGCGATGGCGACCCGATCGACGAGCTAGACGATCTAATGATCATGGGCTTGGTTGCTGCGGCGCGCGAGCACTGTGAGGACTTCCTTGGCCTGTCGCTGTCTCCCCGCGTGCTTGAGATCGCTCTGGACAACTTTCCGAGCACCACGGTCGAAGGCCGCACCTACATCGAGCTTCCGATGGGGCCGGTGTCTGAGATCGTGTCTATCACCATCCCCGACGCGAGCGGAGACAGCGACGACACCGACGCCGACCCTATGGAAGAGTCGGACTATGTGCTAGACGATTTCAGCGTGCCGGCGCGCGTGGTGCCGGTGGCCGGCTGGCCTTCGATGACCAGCGGCACCAACGCCATCCGCATTCGCTACGCCGCAGGCTATGCGATTGACAGCGACGGCGTGAGCGAGATTCCGGCGACTTTCCGTGCTGCGATGCTGCTGGTGTTGGGGCACCTGTACGCGAATCGAGAAGAGAACACAGAGAAGGCCATGACTAGCCTGCCGTTCGGTGTGGAGGCGCTGCTGCGTCCGCGCCGCGTGCTTTTGGGGATGGCTTGATGGGATTGCCTGCCGGCCGCCTTCGGCATCGCGTGAGCATTGAAGAGCTGATCACAGGCCAGGACACTGACGGCAACGCAGAAGAAGAATGGGTTGATGCGTTCGGTGTTCTTCTGCCGGCTGAAATAGTTGCGCTATCTGGCCGCGAGTTGATCGCAGCCCAGTCGGTTCAATCGAAGGTGACGACGCGCATCCGCATCCGCTACAGGGCTGGTATTGCACCGGCCATGCGGGCTGTTCACCGCGACACGTTTTACAACATCGAGGCCATCGTTCCAGACCCGGACAGCGGACGGAGATACCTGACGCTGCATTGCGCGAGCGGGGTCAATGTCGGGTGATTGGTTGCGTGCCTACGCTGGGCGCGCGGTGGTGGTGATTGCGAGCGGCCCGAGCCTGACAGAAGATGACTGCGAAGCTGTGCGGAAATCAGGTCTGCCGGCGTTCGTCGTGAACACCACGTTCCGGCGCTGCCCGTGGGCTGATGTGCTGGTCGCGCATGACTCGAAGTGGTGGCAGACCTACGGCGCCGAGGTCGAGTCGAGTTTTAAGGGCCGCCGGTTCCGATGTGGCAACGCGCCACGGATGGTCGGGGAAAGCGGCGGATCGTGGCTGCTGCAGTTCCGGTCGTTCGGCAACAGCGGCGCGGCAGCAATTTCGCTGGCGGTGCTGGCTGGTGCTCGGCGGGTTGTGCTGCTGGGCGTGGATTGCCAGCGAACTGGCGGCGCGACGCACTGGCACGGCGACCATCCGGCGCCACTGAGCAATGCAGTCAGCATTGATCGTTGGCCGCGCAAGTTTGAGAAGGTCGCGCAGTACGCGCGCGGCAAAGGCTGCGAGGTTGTGAACGCATCGCGCGCCACTGCTCTGACGTGCTTCCCGCGCGTGAGCCTGCATGACGAACTGGAGCACGTGACAGCGTGAAGAATTTCTTCATCCTCGACGAACGCCAGATCTGGCACAAGGCGGCGTGCCAGGCTGCGCGCAGTCACGGCTACAGCGCGCGGCGCATCTTCAATGGCGGCGAGGTGGACTCGGATGGCGTCGGCTTCATTCGGCCGCATGCCGACTGGCGAAAGCTGCCAACGAACCGGCAGGACTTCGCGCTGATGAGCAAACGGCTGCTGATGATCCAAGACCCCGCGCAGGTCGCGGTCTATGAGGACAAGTCGCTGCAGTTCGCCAAGTGGGGCGACTGGATGCCGGACACCTGGCGTTTCGTGTTCGAGTCCGACGCGCAGGCGTTCGTGGCGCAGGCCGACTATCCGCTGGTGAGCAAGGCCGATGTCGGCGCCAGCAGCGTGAACGTGCGCATCCTGAAGGACAAGGACGAAGCGCAGCGCCACATCGCGCAGTTGTTCGGCGCCGGCATCAAGGTCAACCACGGCGCGCACTGCCCGGACACGATGCAGAAGGGCTACGCGCTGCTGCAGCGGTTCATCCCGCACACCACCACCTGGCGCGTCAATGCGCTCGGCGATGCACGCGCGGTGTTCAAGCGCTATTGCTACAAGGATCGCCCCGTCGCCCAGACCGGCAACGTCGATCCGACCTACGAGATGAGCCCGGAGTTGGAATCGCTGCTCGATTTCAGCGACCGCTTCTTTGCGCACGCCGGCACGAAGTGGTGCGCGATCGACGTTCTGAAGGATGGGAGCGAATGGAAGCTGCTAGAGACATCGCTGGCCTGGCCGTGGCCGAGCCCAGGCGACTGCGACAACGGGACGATCTTTCGGTCGCGCCACAAGTGGATAGGCATGTTCGAGGTGATGTTCGACGAGCTGGAGCGCGGCGCATGGGCAAACTGAAACGCACGCTTCGCCCTGTCGTTTGCCAAGCATTCTCCGTCTACGTCGCCACCAACATGGCTGTCTGCGCACTGGTGTTCGCGCCGTGGGCGCTGCCGCGTGAAACAGTCTCTGGCCTGCTGGGGCGCTGGAAGTGCGGTCACCGTGGGCCGAAGAAGGCGTTCGCCGGCCCAGCATCGTGGATCGTGGACCGCATCTACTTCTGGGAGCCGAACCACTGCGTCGAGGTGTTCCTGTGCGAAGCCGAGGCGCGCAAGGTTCTCTACCCGGAGCACCCTGGGGCGGTGCCGTGAGCTTCGATCGCGCTGCCGCTGCTGGCGCTTGTGGTCCTGTTCCGCGCGAAGTGACGTGCTGTCAGCGGTTGCTTTCATCCATCTTGCGCTGCACGTAGCGCTGCAACTCGGTGTCGGGGATCAGTCGGCGCTTCCCATCCTTGAAGCTGCGAAGCTCGCCCGTAGCGATGTGCGTGTAGACGGCCCGGGTCGAGATCCCGAGTCGTTGTGCTGCGCGGTCTGGTGAGTACGCCAGCGGCTCGATGGGGTTTTCCATGAATGCTCCATTCGTGTTTTGGAGTGCCAATTGTTGCCACTGGCGCTTCGCGTATCAAGGCGCCGCGACGAACGAAGGACAGACGCTGTGCGGCACAGAGCTAAGGCGCGGGTCGCTGGTTCATGAATTTTTTCAATGGTGCTAAGTGATCTCGGTTGTGGTTTTCAAGTGGAAGCCGCGGCCCGGCTACCGGTCGAAGTACGGCCCGGAGAACGTGCACACGCTGCGCAACATGGTACGCAGGCACTACCCGGACCCGCACCGCTTCATCTGCGTGACCGATGACCCGACTGGCCTGGATGCCGGCGTCGAAGTAGTCCCGCTGTGGGACGACCACGCCAGCGTGCCGAACCCATCGTTTCCGGACGGACCGAGCTGCTACCGGCGCCTGAAGGTCTTCTCTCGCGACATCGGCGCGCTGCTCGGCGAGCGCTTCGTATGCATCGATCTGGATGTGGTCATCACTGGTGACCTGCGTCCACTGTGGAACCGGCCGGAGCCTTTCGTCGGATGGCGCGACCCGGTGCGCAAGTGGCCTTACAACGGGTCGATGTTCATGCTGACCGCCGGGGCGCGGCCGGATGTGTGGGAGCAGTTCGACCCCGAGGTGTCGCCGCTCCTGAGCAGCGGCGCCGGCATGCGCGGCAGCGATCAGGGGTGGATGAGCTACGTGCTGGGCTGGGATGAAGCGGCCTGGGATGAAAGCGATGGCGTGATTTCCTTCCAGCGCGAGGTCAAGCGCTCTGCCGGCCGACTTCCGCGCGACTCGCGCATCGTGGTTTTCTGGGGCAAGCACGATCCGTGGTCGCGGCAGGCGCAGGCCCTGTCGCCTTGGATCAAGGAGCACTACAGGTAATGGCTACAGACGCTATGCAAGTCACTATACGTGTGCGCTGGCCCATCCTATGTTTGGCGCTGTTCAGGGTCGGGCTCGGCGCCGTCGCAAGACGGATTTGCGTCGTTGTCGAGCGATGAAGGTTGATGTCAAGCTCGACGGCCTGAACGGCGTGCTCGCCGCGCTCAAGAGCCTGCCACCAGAAGTTGTCAGCAAGAACGGCGGCCCTGTTCGCGCGGCACTGCGCAAAGGCGCTGTGATCATCCGCAACCAAGCTCGCATCAACCTTGCCGCATCAATCGCCGCAGACGGCAAGAGCGGAATCACGGACAGCACCGGCGAGACGGTCAAGGGCGTGATCATCCGCCGCAGCAAGCCGCCGAAAGGAATCAAGGGCGAGCGCTTCGTCGTCACCGTCGCCTACAAGCCGCACTCGACCAGCAAGGGCATCTTCCGGGGCCGAACTATTCACCTGAACGACATCGCGTTCATCTTGGAATCAGGTACAAGCACTATGCCTGCGCAGCCGTGGATGCTGCCGGCTTTCAACGCCAAGGCGCCGACTGCGCTTGCCGAGGTAGAGCGTGAACTTCCGAAAGCGATCTTGCGCATCGCCAAGAAGCACGGCCTACAGGTGATGGGGCTGTAGATGCTGCCGCCGGTCTTTCAGTGGCTCAAGGCCAGCACCGACGTGAAGAACATCGTCGGCACGAACCCGCCGAGAATTTGGCGCGGCATCGCTCCGCAGACCGCAGACGGCAAGCCAATGCCTAACCCGTACATCACATGGTTCGCGCCCGGCATCGCGCCAGAGAACAACCTGAGCGATCCGCCGCCGACCGATCGCGTGACTGTGCAGGTTGACTGCTGGCACCAGACCGACGAAGGCATTGTGCTGCTGGCTACCGCAGCGCGCGATGCCATCGAACTGCATTGCCATGTGACCAACGGCAGCTTTGACCCCACAGAGCCGGAGACCAAACTGCGCCGCTTCCGCATGACCTTTGACGCTTGGGTTGACAGAGGCCGCACCGTTCCCGACTGAGTTTCATAGTTCCCAAACCAAGCCCGCCGCGTGCGGGCTTTTTGTTTCCGCCACCGGCCCGCTGAATGCGGGCCTTTTCTTTTGGAGTTTGAAAATGGCCGTTATCGACAATGCCTTTGAAACACAGGGCACGCATATGTTCTTCATTGACGATACCGGCACCGCACCGGTTATCGTCAAGCTCACTTGCCCAACCGGCATTACCGGAGTTGCTGGCGGGTCGCGCGACCAGATCGACACTACCTGCCTTGACGTGACGGACGGATTCCGCAAGTTCGTCGGCGGCCTTGCTACTGGCGATCCCGTGAGCGTGCCGTTCATTCTGTACAAGGGCGACGGCGGGCATCAGGCGCTGTTCGCGCTGAAGCAGTCGGCGTCAAATATCGGTTGGCTGGTTGGCCTGAGCGATGACGACGCCGATCCGACAGTCATCAACACAGACGGCGACATCGAGCCGCCGGTTACTCGGACGTGCTTCACGTTCTTCGGATACGTTGCCAACGTCACGATTGACGCCGCCACAAATGAAGTTGTGCGCGGCACGTTGACGATCCAGCCCAACGGCGTCACGACCCCGCACTGGGCTGCGTGATGGCGGTCTCCGCACTTGCCGGGCTGTTCATCAGCTCGGCGCTTATCGAGCGAGAAGTCATCATGGCCGATGGCAGCACGGTGCTGCTGCACTTCGCCAAAGCGCCGGCTGTCGAATGGTCTGCGTATCAGTTCGCGTTGGCTATGGGCGACGACGAGGCCACGCGCGCGCGTGCATCGCTGCGGCTGGTGATGGTCTGCCTTCGAGAGCCTGATGGCAAACAGGCACTTACCTATGAGCAGGTGCTGTCGCTGGACCCTGGCGTAGCGCAGCGGTTAATTGTTGCCGCCGCCGAAGTCTCGCGGCCTGCTGCTGATGCGGGAAAAACCTTGCCGCCAGGGGCGAACAGTGGTTCTGGCACACCCTAGCCCTCGCACTCGGCGGGCGCACGGTCGCCGAGTGGAAGGCCGTAATGACGGCCGAGGAATTCGAGGAGTGGCGCGTGTACTACGTGCAGCACCCCTTCGATGATCTGCACCGCTACCACCGTCCCGCCGCGCTCATCGGCGCATCGATGGGCGGGAAGTACGAAGACAAGTTGAAGTTCCTCGCGCCGCAACCCAAGCCGCCTGGCTTGTCGCAGGCCGACATCAACACGTTGCAGGCTTTTGGCTTGCGACCGCCACCGCGAAAGACCTGACACATGGCGCATTCGATCGTCGTCGATCTGCTAATGCGAACTGGAGCATTTGAGACCGACGCCAAGCGGGCCGAGCGCGCGCTGAAGAAGTTTGAAAAGCAGGCTATCGATACGGGCAAGGTCGTCGGCGCAGCGCTGGCGGCTGGCGCAGTCGCGGCGGCCTACGCCTTTGACTCACTGGTTAAGAGCGCAGCCGACTTCAAGGACTTGGAAGAGACGACCGGCGCCCAGGCCGAGGATTTGGCATCGCTGGCGGTGGCTGCTGGCACGGCTGGCGTCGAAATGCAGACGCTGGCCGGCAATGCGATCAGGCTGACCAAGAGCCTGACCGGTGTTGATGACGACAGCAAGGCGGCAGGTGCGGCCATCAAGGCGCTCGGCTTGGACCTGAAGACGTTCAAGGATCTCGACCCCGTCGCCCAGATCGATGCGATGAGCAAGGCCTTCAGCAACTTCGAAGACGGCCCGAAGAAGTCAGCTGTCGCGGTGGCGCTGTGGGGCAAGTCCGGCGCCGAGATGATCAAGGTGCTAAAGGCTCTGGAAGAGCAGGGCGGCCGCACCAAGATCCTCACGCAAGAGCAGATCGAAGCTGCAGACGCCTACGCGGACGCCCAGGCGAAAGCCGGGACAGAGCTCAAGCTGTACGCCCAGGCCGCGGCCACGCAGGCGCTGCCGGCATTCAATGCGTTGACTGAGGCTGCCGGCAGCTTCGTCAAAGGTCTGTTCGACGTGAATGCAGAGTCAGGCAAGCTCGGGCAGTCGCAGGGAATCAGAGACTTCGCTACCGGCACTGTGCGGGCGATGGCATTCGTGATCGACATTGCCGATGGTGCGATCCGCGTGCTGCGTGGGGTTGGTCTTGCTTATGGCGCCGTGGCCGCTGCTGCGGTGTCTGTAGCTTCTGGCGAGTTCACGCGCGCCAGGAACATCATCGGATTGCTTGGCGACGACCTTGCTGCGCTCGCGCAGCGCAAGTTCTTCAGCCAGTCCGTTGACGAGGCGCTGAAAGGTGCCGGACAGGCGGCGCCGGTCACGAAGCCGGCGAAGCCGCAACTGCGCTTCGATGGCGTGGCAGACAGCAAGGGCGCAAAGAAGGAAATCGACCGTGCAGCCGACGCAATCAAGGCTCTGAACCGCGAGATTCAAGTCTTCGGTCAAGAGAGCGACACCCTATCCAAGACCCTGGCCTTCCAAGACCTGAAGCCGACCATTGCCCAGCTTGAGCAATACAAAGCAGGGCTTGCCAGTCTGGAACAACTGCGAGCGGCAGAAGCCGTGCAGACGACGCTTGACGCGCTGGTTCAGGAGCGTGACGCGCTTTCTCTGTCCAAAGAGCAAATCACCGCCCGCGACTTGGCCCTAAAGGGCGCCACTGGAACGCAGGTTGAGTTCGCGCTTGAAGTGCTCAAGTCAAGCGAAGCCATCAAAGCGCAGAAAGATGTGATGGAAGAGGGCAAGCGCCTTGCCGAGCAGATGCGTACCCCGCTTGAGGAACTGCTGGCTGAATACGAGCGATTGAACAAGCTGTTCGCGGCCGGGGCAATTGACGCGACGACATATCGCCGTGCCGTCGAATCAGCTCAAGATGCTTTCAGCAAGATCGGCGAGGAAGCAAAAAAAGCATCCAGCGACATAGACGAGTTCGCAAAGAACGCTGCCGAGAACATCCAGCGCAGTTTCAGCGACACGCTGGTTGATGCGATGAACGGCAACTGGAAATCCATCGGCGATGGGTTCAAACAGATGCTGGATCGCATGATTGCGGAAGCGTTGGCGGCGCAGATCACGCGCTCTCTTTTTGGCGATTCCGGCAAGGGCGGCGGTTTGCTTGGCGACGTGCTGCCAGCGCTCGGCGGCCTGCTTGGCTTCGGTGGCGCTCGCGCAGATGGCGGCGATGTGGCGGCCGGTCGCAGTTACTTGGTAGGCGAGCGCGGTCCGGAGATGTTTGTTCCGCGCACAGCAGGCACTGTGCTGCCGTCTGTCAAAGATCAGATGCGCGCTGCCGGTCGCAGCGTGAGCGTGAGCAATACGTTCGTTATGCCGCCTGGCGGATATAGCCGCGACACCCAGCAGCAGATAGCGGCGACAACCGCGCGTTCTGTTGAGCGCGCCAGCGCGCGGAACAACTGACATGGCATTCCTTGAAACGCCGCGATTCCCTGAACGCATCGCCTTTGGCGCTGTGGGTGGGCCGATGTTCCGCACAGAGATCGCTGTGAGCTTGTCAGGCCGTGAATCACGCAATGGCGCGTGGGCCTATCCGCGCCATGCGTGGGATGTAAGCCAAGGCGTCAAGACTGCAGACGACTTCGCAACACTGCGCGCGTTTTTCATGATCGCGCGTGGTCGGCAGCATGCATGGCGCTTCAAAGACTGGACGGACTTCTCTACCACGCACAGCGACGGGCGCGCAACCGGGATCACATCAACGACTTTCCAACTGGTCAAGCGATACACCAGCGGCAGCAGCACTCAGGACCGGGTAGTCAAGAAGCCGAAGCACAGCACTGCTATAGAGGTCAAGGTATCAGGCGTCGTGACAGCGCACACGCTGGACACCGCTACTGGGATCGTCACTATCGTCAGTGCTCCCAGCGCGGCCAATGTCACTTGGGCCGGTGAATTTGACGTTCCGATGCGCTTCGACACCGACAAGCTAGATGGGCGCATCGTGACGCGCCAAGCTGACGGCGGTGGCCTGCTGCATGAGTGGGACTCGATCCCTGTGATCGAGGTGCCAGTGTGAGCAAGACTATCCCGGCGCTGCTGCTGGCGAACTACGGCAGCACCACGCCTACAACGGCATTCGGCCTGCGCATCACGCGCACTGATGCCGAGGTATTCGGATGGACCAGTGCCGACAAGGACGACGCGATCTCAACAGTGCTTTACCGCGCAGCGCCAGGTCTGGACGTAGCCAGTTGGGCGGCCAGCGCAGGGCTGGCGGTTGGCAACACCGAGCTGAAGATACTGCACGAAGACGACACGATCACGCGCGCAGACATCCTCGCTGGACTGTGGAATAACGCTGAGTTCTACCTGTTCCGCTACAACTGGGCGAGCCCGACAGATGGCGTCGAGCCGATCAGCGCCGGGCGTCTTGGAGAAGTGACGCCGCGCGCCGGTCACTACGTGGTTGAGCTGCGCGACCTGCGCCAGTACCTGCAGCAGCCTGTCGGCGCGGCCAGCACAAAGACATGCCGTGCGCGGCTGGGCGATTCCATGTGCATGGTGGACCTGGGAGGCTGGACCGAGACGGGCACGATTACCGGCGTCACAAGCAAGCAGGTTTTCACCGACTCGTCGCGCACTGAGGCTGACGACTACTTCGGCGAAGGCATCCTCACATGGACGGCCGGCTTGAACACCGGCCTGTCGCAGAAGGTCAAGACCTACGCGAGCGACACGTTCACGCTATCGCTTCCGATGATCTTCGACGTGCAGATAGGCGACACCTACAGCGTGATTGCCGGATGCCGTAAGCGGCTTGATGAAGACTGCGCCGCGAAGTTCAGCAACGAACTGAATTTTCAAGGCGAGCCGCACCGGCCGACTGTTGATGAGCTGACATCCTCGCCCGAGGTGAACGTATGACGCGCGCCGAATTTAAGTCTCGTTCGCCAGGGCGGCAGTTCCGACAGTGCCGCCCTGACTTGCCGCAAGCGGAGCTTCTGCGTTTGCTTGGCCGGATCAGGGCTAGCTGGCGCGTTTGCAGCCGGTTGCGTCAACTGGCGGCCCACGAGACGCGGGGGTCATCTTGGTTCGCAACCCGACTGCGGATCCAGTTGCTTAGCAAAGCCAGTGGTGAATTATCCCACGCTGGAGGCAGCCAGTGACGCGCGCCGATGTCGTGGCCGAGGCCCGCACCTGGCTGGGTACGAAGTGGATTCACCAACACCGCGCCAAGGGGCAAGGCGTTGACTGCGCCGGGCTCATTATCTGCGTGGCGCGCGACCTTGGCCTGCTGCCTGTTGAATTCGACATCAACGGATACAGCCGCATGCCTGACGGCACCTTGCTGGCGGTGTGCGATGAGCACATGGACCGCATCGACCGCAGCGCCATGCAGCCTGGCGACGTGCTGGTGATGGCGACTGAGCACGACCCGCAGCACATGGGATTCCTTGGCGACTACCGGCATGGCGGGCTAAGCCTGATCCATGCCACGAACAGGGCGGGTCGCGTCGTTGAAGCGCGGCTTATGTTCGCGGCCAATCAGAAGTTTCGCGGCGCCTATTCGCTGCGCGGAGTGGCCTGATGGCGCAGCTTGCGATTGCTGCTGCGGGCGCAGCTGTCGGTTTCGCTGTCGGCGGGCCTGGCGGCGCGCAGATTGGCTGGGCCGTGGGCTCGATGGTCGGCGCGCAGTTCGGCCCGAAGCAGAAGAGCCACGGCCCGCGGCTCGAGGACCTGAAGGTCACGGGCAGCGAGTACGGGCAAACGATCCCATGGGCCGCCGGGCACCCGCGCATCGCCGGACAAGTGTGGTGGGCCAGCCAGCGCCGCGAGATTAGCACCACCACCAGCCAGGGCAAGGGCGGCGGCGGTGCGGAGTCAACCACCTACACCTACGAGGTGGACATCCTCTACGGGCTGACTAACCGAGAGATTTCGGCGATTCGCCGTATCTGGCTAAACGGCAAACTGGTATGGACGGCGCACGCTGATTCATCAGCGAGCAGTCTTGCCGAAGGCGAAGAGCATGCGCCATGGGGACGGATGACTGTCTATACAGGGAGCGCTGCGCAACTGCCAGACCCAGCCTACGATGCAGCGGTCACCAATGCGCCGGCTTATCGTGGGCGCGGCTCTGTTTTCATCGAGTCACTGCAGCTTGGAAACAGCGGTGCCATCCCAAACCTGACGTTCGAGGTTGTTGTAGACGGACAAGAATACTTGTCTGCGCCTTCTTTTGGGCCACAGCAATCAACGCCGGAGACATTCGCCAACGGAACGCCAGCCGCGGATTCCGCAACGTTCGTTGTCCCTATCGGACAGTGGGATAGCTACTACGCGACGACGCTGGTCAATGTCTACAGTTTTGACGCATTTGGTGGAAATGCGCAACTGCAGAGCTCCTTCAATGTGAGCGTCGCCCGTCCCACAGCCACCGGGACGAGCGATGTCCCGATGATGGTGATCGCGGTATGGACAGATGTAAGAAGCTATGAGGTTGGTGGCGGGGGGGCCAGTTACACCATGCCTCACTTTCTGGGCGAGGCACAAGTCAGGTTTGCCAGGGCAGGTGCGGATATCGTATTCGGCAGCACCTTGTTCGGTGAGCGCAGGCTGCACCGCTGCAGCACGGCGGGCGGTTCTCCGGCCGTGTCGAGTGCAGTGCTTGGCGATTACGTCAACAGCATCCTGATCGTGGGAAGCTCGGTCTACGCGACGACCAAAAGCTCAAAGCAAATGTACGTGCTCGACTTGGCAACATTGACGCTGCAGCAGACAGTCAATCTGCCGGCGTATCCGACCGTATCGCCTGACCTTTGGCCGTATCTGTTCCTGCTGCGTGGCGGCGTTACTCTGGTGTCGAGTAGTACCGTAGACGGTGGGTACGCTGTCTATGCGCTTCATGGTGGTTCGACGTGGCTGAAGATCGGGAATCTGTCGTTATCCGTGGTGCAAACAGCCAACTTTGGGGCAACCACTTGCGCTGTCGGCAATGTAGTCATCGGCGGCCTGGGTCAGTCCAGCGGCGGCAACAAATATTTGACGTGGTATGCGCCGATCTATATACAGCCAAACCCATCGGAATTGAATGATGTCGTCGATGATTTGTGTGCTGCTGCGGGGATGCCGGCCGGCACGTATGACACAACGGCGCTGGCCGGCATCACCAAACCAGTGAGAGCGTTCGCGCTGTCGCAGGTGGCCACGACGCGCAGCGCCATCGAACAGTTGATGTCGGCCTATTTCTTCGAGGCCCACGTCACTGACAAGCTGTACTTCGTGCCGCGCGCCGGCAGCGTGCTCGACACCATCGATGCCGACGACATGGGCGCCGGGCTTGAGTCGCCGGAAGACGAAACCCTGCCGACGCAAGTTGGGAGCGACCTTGAAATCCCCGCGCAGGTGTCGCTGTCCTATTCCAACGTCGACGCCGACTACACCACGGCCACGGAGCATAGCGACCGTCTGCTGTCTGGGCAGGTCAGCACCAGCGCCGTGCAGTTGCCGCTGGCCTTCACGTCGGCCGAAGCGAAGGGGATCGCGGACGCCATCGTGGTCGATGGCTACGCGAGCCGGGTGTCTGGCAGCTTCAGCGTGCCACTGGCCTATGCCGAGCTGACGCCGACGGACGTGGTGGCGGTGCCAGATGCGGACGGCAACGTGTACCGGGTCCGAATCGTGCGCCGCACTGACGAGGGTCCGCTGCTGAGGTTTGAATGGGTCTTGGACGATGCCAGCGCCATAGAATCCGCCGGCATCACCAGCACCGACTATACGCCCACCGTGGGCGTGGCGCTGCCCGGTGACACCATCATGGAACTGCTGGACGTGCCGCTGATGCGCGACGCCGAAAACAGGCTCGGGCACTACGTCGCGGCCACGAGCGCGGGCGCCACATGGCCGGGCGCCAGCGTCAGCCGCAGCCTGGATGACGTGGAGTTCGCCGAAGCCGCGCGTGTGAGCGAGCGCGCCATTCTGGGCGGGACCACCACCACGCTGGGCAACTGGACTGGCGGCAAGGTCTTCGACGAAACGAACAGCGTCACGGTGAGCCTGAGCTACGGCACGCTCAGCAGCAGCACAAGAGCCGGTCTGCTGGCCGATGCGTCGGTCAACAACATCATGATCGGCGCCGAGCTGGTGCGTTTCAGGACTGCGACGTTTGTGTCGACTGGCGTCTACACCCTGTCGGGTCTTCTGCGCGGCCAGAAGGGCACGGAATGGGCCATGGCCGGGCACACGTCGTCGGATGTGGTGGTGTTGATCCAGACGGCCGGCATCCGCTACGTGGCAATCGACCTGCCGAGCCTGTCTGCGGAGCGCTTCTACAAAGGCGTGACGCTGGGCAAGAGCCTGGCCAGCGTGACGGGCGAATCGTTCACTTGCGAAGGCGTAAGCCTGAAGCCGCTGGCCCCGGTGAATCTGCGCCGTACCGTTGGCACCGGGAATCAGATCACCGTGACGTGGAACCGCCGCACGCGGCTGGCTTGCACGTTCACGGGTGCTGCGGGTATCTCTGTGCCGCTGGGCGAACTGACAGAAGCCTACGAAGTCGACGTTGTGCTGATTGCCGGGTCGGTGCTCAAGCGCACGCTGTCAGTCACCAGCGCCAGCGCCATCTACACCGCCGCCATGCAGACGGCAGACGGCATCGGTGCTAGTACGCCGATTCGTTTCGACGTGTACCAGATGAGCGCGGTGGTGGGACGCGGGTACGTGGCCAGCTTGACGACCGCGGGCGCCGTCACTCCGCTGCCGCAGATCACCACGTTGACCGTGGGCGGCAGCTTTGCAACCGGGGCCGCGCTCTATGCCACGCTGGGCGGGGTCACGTACAACTACACCAGCGTCGGCGGGGATACGAACCTCGACGGCATCGCTGCCAGCTTCGCGGCCATCATCGATGCGGCGGCGGCTTACACAGCGGCTGCAGTTGGCTCGGTTATCACCGTGACCGGCGCCGTTTCGGCATCTTTCCCAGTTGTGGCCGGAGTGTCAGCAGGCGACAACACGACGACATGGGCGCTCACGCAGACGGCCAGTGCTACGGTTGCGGGGGTTGGCAACAACATCTACTTTGGATGGCAGAACCTGAGCGATCCAGGAGGCACAAATGCCTATCCGTTTGGGATGAACTTCAACCTGCTGGTGCAGCGCGGCGACCCGCCGCTGAACCTGTTCTACACCGTCACCAACGCCGACGCTGGCGGCTTCACGGACTACAGGATTCTTCCCGGTCTGATCGGGGCTATCCGGTCAGAGGTGAGCGCCACAGGAGACGATGCCACCTATGGGTTTTCGATCACGTCGAATGACCCGGTAAACGGAACATCAACGCTCACGACTCCGGCCAGCGAGCCATACAACTGGACGCTTCAGGTCAACACCAACATTCCGGCAGTCAGTGGCCTGTCAGCGAACGCAGCCAACGGCGTTACTCCGGCAACGCTGCGACCGCAGATCGTCACCCTGACGCTGGCCGGAACGCCAGTTACCGGCAACGTCTACCGCGCGACGCTTGGCGGCGTGAATCTGGACTACACCGCCACTGGCGGGGACACAACGATGGCGCTTGTGGCTGCCGGGCTGTCAGGCGTGATTGATGCTCACGGCGACTACCTGGCAAGCGCTGTCGGCGCGGTTATCACGATCACGCACGCATCGAACAACGTGCCGTTCACGTACAGCGCGACGGTCATCGCCAGCACGGTCACTCTGACGGCCGCAACCACACAGGAGGCCGCTTAAATGGCACTGCAACAACTGAGCGCATCGCAGGTGAATCCAGAAGCGATCATCAACGAGAACTTCGAGGCGCTAGATCATGTCGGAGTGTTCGGCAAGGCGCACGCCACAAGTACAGGCCTGACCTGGGGGTACAACGGAGGCCGCTGGGGCGGAACCGCGATCACGACAGGCACGGTGACGCTCACCAACGCGACCACGAACTACGTGGTCATGCTGCGCAGCTCGGGCGCGGTAAGCGTCAGCACCGCCACCACCAACTGGAACAACACAGCGCTCTATGCGCGGCTCTACAAGCTGACCACTGCCGGCAGCGTGGTGACCGCGACGGAAGACCACCGCGCGGGACCCTACGGCCCCTTCGCCGGCAACAGCTACGGGCGCACGGCCAGGTGGATTGCGGCGCGCGACATGAGCCCGTCAGCCAGCGGCGGGTGCGCTCCGCTGGCCACTATCGCCAGCGCGGCCAACCAGCCGGACATCCAGACGCTCGATTTCGACGCGACGGCGCAGGAGTTCGCGCAGTTTGCGGTGCTGCTTCCCAAGCGCTGGGATCGCGGCACCATCACCTTCGCACCGGTCTGGTCGCACCCGTCGACCACGGTCAACTTCGGCGTGGTCTGGGAGCTGCAGGCCGTCGCGGTGAGCAACGACGACGCTATCGCCGTGGCCTACGGCACCGCGCAGGGAAGCGCCGACACCGGCGGCACCACAAACGATGTCTACGTCGGTCCCGAGTCGGCAGCGATCACCGTCGCCGGTAGCCCGGCCGTTGGCGACGTGGTGTTCTTCCGCATCGCGCGCGCTCCAGCAAATGGCAGCGACACGATGGCGGTCGATGCACGGCTGCACGGCATCGAGCTGTACTTCAATTGCGCGGCAGAGAACGACCTGTGACCCGTAGATATACGAATGGACGCATAGACAACATGCGTTCTTGCGCATAATCGCGCGATGGCGCGAATCAAATTTCTTCCACCGGCCTGACGGCCAAACACAGACATAGCAAGGAATATTCGCCATGACAAAACGAGCAAACTCAACCCTGCGCAGCGCCTGGGCGCAGTCCCTCATCGATGAACTCGGCGCCAGCCACAAGATTAAGTTCTATGACGGCACGCAGCCGGCCAGCACTTCCGCATCGATCAGCGGGCCGACGCTGCTCGCCACGTTGACGGCAGACGGAACGCCTGGCTCTGTGACAACGGGCGTGCTGACCTTCGACGCTGCGAACTACACGCAGTCCAACGGCTCGCACGTCAATGGAACTCCGACCTGGGTCAGCTTCACGGAAAGCGACGACACGCGGGTTTACGAACTGGCTATCCCAACGGACGGCATGACCTTCACCGGCACGATCCAGAACGGCGTGGACATTGCACGCGGCGCCTGGACTTGGACCGCACCTGACGCCTGATAGGAGCGCCCACACATGGCACTGACCAGGCCCTCACGCACGCGCAACGCCCTGCGTGATACGGAGTTCACAACATGACCCAATACGAGCTGGCCTTCATGGCCCTGCACGCCGAGCCGCTGCGCATGCGCGTGCGTTACCTGATGACCAAAGCGGCGCTCGCCAAACTGGCCGCGCAGGCGCCCAGCGACGCGGACAAGCTGCTTGGACAGTCGATCCTCAATGGTGCAGAGCCGCTGGACGCCTGGGCGCTCGGCGCTCTGACCAACCCGAGCATCGCGGCTGGCGCGCACACGCTGGATGGGGCATCAATCCTGGACGGCGATTTGGAATTCGCGGTCAACTCGTTGTGGGCTGCGTTCGCAATCTGACGGGGGTAGCGCATGCTCGGACACACATGGCGACTACGCGCCAGCAATACGCAAAGTCAAAACATCACCGTCACTGTCAAGGCGCGCTTTTTCAAGTTCGCGTCGGACGGATCGCTGTCGTGGTCGACTGAGCAAACGCTCATCAATGCGGCGTCGGTGTCGGCCACCACCGGCACCGCGACCAGTAGCACGGTGGACAACAGCACCGACAAATATCTCGGCGCCGAGATCACCGCGTCGTTCACAGCCTCGTCGGCGACCACAGGCTCAGGCACGGTCGCACTCACTATTGAGCGCAGCACCGATGCCGGCACGACGTGGCCAACGCAGGACCTGGGCGAGTGGGTTGGCGCCCATACGCTGCTAGCTGCCGACGGCACCAGCGCGCGGCAACGCAACATCCTGATCCGCTGAGGGCTGTTCCGTGGCTTTGATCGAGCACGTTTGGCCCTGGATGCGGCAGCCGCAGGGGGCGGTCGATCTCGACCCGCGATGGGGCCTAAAGCCTGCGCTGGTATTCGCGCCCTCGATTGGCGCAGGATGGGTCTACGGATCGTCTCTCTCCAGCTCGGCGGGCCAGCCGGGGCGGAGCGTCGTATTCCCGGGAGGGACGCAGACCTCTGCGAACGTCGCCACCAAATCCGGCGGCGTCACCACAGCGCAGACGAAATGCACGTTTGTGTGTGTTGCCCGCCTCACGTCATCGAGCCCGTATTCAACACTCGCGGGGCTGAAATATTCAGCTTCCAACCAAGGTTTGTACCTGGGCGACACGATGGGCGACGGAAACGACGTAGGAATTATTAAGGGCGACGTCGGCGCACTGTCCTCTGTGCGTCTGAGCAACGGTGCAACCTACGTCATCGTTGCATCGCACCGGCAGGATACTGGAGAGTATTACGTCCTAGCGCGAGATGTCGCAACAAATCAGGTCCTGCGCAACTCGCAAACTGACACGCGGGCATCTACTGCCGGCAACGGCACCTATTGCGTAGGGTCGTCGCGGTCGGATGGCGTGACGGGGTCGTTTGCTGGCGACATCTACCTGTCGTTCGGCAGTTTCGATTGGCTGCAGGAATCCAGCGGGAGACAGATACTCGCTAACCCATGGCAAATCTTCGCCCCCCTCGAGCGCCGCATCTGGGTGCCTGGTGAGGCACCCGGCGGTGTGCCCAGCATCACCGCCGTCTACGCCGAGAACATCACCGCCACCAGCGCTGACTACCGCGTCACGCTCGACTACGCATAGCCGCACGCGATGGCAAACACCCTCTACGTCGCCGTCTACACGTCCGGGGCCACGGCCACCTGGGCGCGTGGCGACCTGGGCAACTGGCGCAATGGGTGGAGCGCATCGGGCTACGTCGCCAGCGTCGTCGACGGCACGATCCGCAGCGATGACGGGGACGAGACTGGCGGGCCGATCACCGGGCTGTCGCCGGGCACGAGCTACAAGCTGTGGGCCATCGTCGACGACGGCTCGACCAGCAGCAATAGTGGCACGCCGCAGGCGAGTGCGGCGTTCACAACACAGGCGCTTGCCGCCTTGGCTGCGACTGGGCTCAGTGGTGCGTTCAGCGGCACCGCAAACGCAGCCATCTCGGCGGCGCTTGCAGCAACAGGCGCGACAGGAACATTCAGCGGCACGGCCAACAGCACGACGACCGCTGTACTGGGCGCAACCGGGAACACTGGCGTCTTCTCCGGCAGCGCTTTTACATCGGCCACAGCATCGCTTGCAGCCACTGGCGACACTGGCGCATTCAGTGCGACCGCCAACAGCACGACGACCGCCGATCTTTCCTCAACTGGCGGCACTGGTGAATTCTCCGGGTCTGCTGGCACAGGTACATTGGCGGCCCTTGATGCGACAGGAGCATCAGGCACATTCAGCGGAACGGCAGATTCTCCTGCGCTGGCGGCGCTGTCTGCGCTGGGCGGCGAGGGCGCATTCGCAGGATCGGCTTACCCGCTCACTACGGCTGAGCTTGCCGCGCTTGGTAACTCCGGCGCTTTCAGTGGCGACGCTTCGACGGTAGGAACAGCAAGCCTAGGCGCGACTGGCGGAACTGGCGCCTTCTCTGCCGCCGCTAACAGCACGACATCGGTTTCACTGGCTGCAGAGGGCGCGTCAGGCGCTTTCAGCGGATCAGCCTCTGTTGCGTCAAGCGGAGCAGATCCTGCTGCTGTATGGCAGTACGTGCTCAGCAACGGGCTGACGGCAGAAGAGACGTTAGTCGCACTGCATGCCCGCATCGTTCTGAATACGCCGCCCGTCGATGTCAATGTGCAGTGGGTCAATGACATCCTGATCAAAGGCACTGGCGCACCTCCAGACCATTGGAGGCCATCATGAATGGCAGCACCTGGGGCGATACGTGGGGTGCGTGCTGGGGCGACACGTGGGGCTATGTAGACACAGCGCAGCCACCAACTGGCGGCGGTGTAGCTAGCCACCAGCGGCCCAGCAATAACACACGGCGCGACCGGCTTCGCGATGACGACGAACTGCTACTTCTGCTGTTCGCGCAGGCCGTCGCGTCAGGCGCAATTCACTGAGGCCGACATGGAAGAACGCCGCCGCATCTCCACAGACGCGCAGGCATTCGAGGAAGCCCTGCGCCGCGTACTGTCCGACGAAGAGCTGGTCAAACGCTTCTGGCACCGTGGCTATGAGGAACTGACAAACCATGCCGGGAACAACGCTAGCCAGTGGATAGGCAAGCGCATCCTGACAGCAGCAGTGATCGCAATCACCGTGGCCGGCATCGGGTGGCTGGTGAAGACAGGAGCACTCAAATGAGGGGTGCCTACCAGTCGCTCAAGCGCGTCACATTCGGCATGCCGCTAACGATAGCCACCGGGATTGTCCTGGGCGGACTGCTGTCACCTGTCGCCATAGCCACGAACGACTGGCTCGCCACGCAATACGACCGCGTGTTTCCGGTAGTGGAGATGAGCGGTCAACTGTTGTCTCTCGGCGACGACGAGGCGGTGATCGGGCTTGCTGGCCGCAAGAACCGCGAGTGCACCTATACAGGCATACAAGCCTATTCGGTCGGCCCAGACGGCAACATGACGGACACGTTCATCGTGCGAACCGACATCCCCGAGAGCCGTGATACCAAGCCGCGTGGCACCTTCGATGTTGGAACATGGCGCGTGTGGCCGCTGCCAGACTCGCGCGGGATTGTGGTCTACATCAATCACTTGTGCGGCTCTCGCGTAGTGCTGACGAAGGTCGCTCATATCCCGCTGGCTGAACCCAAGAAGGGGCTGCTATGAAGCCAAAGCCTGACCCGAATCTGCCCTGGGCAATCCCGCTATCCGCCGTTGAACTGATCGCGGATTCAGAGGGTTTGCGCCTGAAGGCATACCGATGCCCGGCAGGAATCCTTACGTGCGGATGGGGAGAGACGGCCGGCATCGCCGCTCACACAGTTTGGACGAAGGCAGAGGCAGACAGCCGACTTTGCGGGTCCATCGATGAATACGCCAGCCAGGTGAAAGCGCTGTGCACTGACGAGCCGACAGAAAACGAACTCGGCGCGATGACATCTCTCGCGTACAACATCGGCGTCGCCGCATTCGCTAAGTCAACCGTACTGAAGGCGCACAACCGAGGCGATGCGCAAAGCGCATCACGCGCGTTCGGCTTGTGGAACAAGGCGCGCATTAATGGTGTGCTGCAGGTGCTAGCAGGTCTAACAGCGCGCCGCGCCGCAGAAGCCGCGCTATATCTCAAGCCGCCAGATGAAGTGCAGTCGCGCATGCCGCAGGCGGTCGAGTCTGTCGGTGGACTGAGCAAGTCACCAACGGTTGTGACCGGGGCCGCGTCAGCCGCTGTCGGTGCTGTGTCCGTATTCGCCGAAGCCGGGCAGCATCTAGGCACGGTTGGCGCTTTCGCCAGTTCAGCAAAGGCAGTCATTGTCGAGACGCTAGGCATTCCGTCAGGCGCTCTTGTGCCGGTGCTGCTGGTTCTGTTCGGCGGAATTGTGGTTTGGCGGCGCTTTGGGCAGAGGATCAAGGGGTGGGCCTGATCCTGTCGCCAATCCTCGCCGTGCTGCGCGCTATCCCATGGTGGGCATACGTCATTGCCGCGTGTATCGCGTGGGGCGGATATCAACGTTGGCGAGCGAACAGTGCGGCGCAGGAATACCAGCAGGCACAAGCCGAAGCGGCAGCCGAGCGCGAGCAAGCGTTACAGGCCGCCATCAACGAAACCGCGCGCCGCCTGGCCGCGCAAGCTCAGGCCACGAAGGAAGCCGATGAAAAACTCAATCGCGCTCGTAGTGCTGCTGTCGGCGCTGCTGCTGCTGCTGACCGCCTGCGCGTCAGGCTCGCCGCTATCAAAGCCGACGCCGGGGCCAGTAATCCCGCCGCTGCCGGCGCAAGCCAGACAGACAGACTCGCCGACGCAATCAGCGAATGCGCTGACAGATATAGAGCGGTGGCTGCAATTGCTGACAGATCGATCATCTCCGGCCGAGCCTGCGAGGCAGTCTACGACGCATTGATCCCGTAACCCGCCGCAAGGCACCACCCCCGAAGGAGCCATCATGGCAACGACCCCGACCCTGTTTCCTCCCGGCGTCTATAACCTAGACGTGACCTATCTGGCCGACAAGCTTGCGCGCTACGCTGGCGAGGTTCAGATGAGCGTGTCCAGCAACGTCGCATTCGTCAACGAGTTCGACATGGCTCGGCTGCAGAACTACCTGACCGACATTGACCGCGCGGTAGCCTACGTGCTGGCGCAGCCGCAGCTCGATCTGCCCGAGTCTCATCCGATGCTGCACAACATCCAGCCGTTCCCTGAGATGCGCGATCTGGAAAGCGACGAGTGGGACCATGTGGTGCGCCTGCTGCGTTCCGGGTACATCGAGCTTGTCAACAGCCAAAGCGCCCGCCTGGGTGCCGGCCTGATGCCGTTCGATTCGTCGCGCGTCTCGGCGCTGGTGGCAAAAACCCGTCAGTGGCTGAATGACTACGTGACTCAGCGGTCCCCTATGGATCTCCCGGAAACCTCGCCCCAACAGGCGATGAGCCCGGCAGGACAGGCTGGCGTCTAGTTGTCATCGGTTGCGCGCATTGGCGTTCTAGATGGCCGTCCAAGCGCGCAACGTATTCAGGCAGTCGATGCGCGATCTTCTGGCATCCGGCCCGACGCAGCGCCAGGTGCACACGCGCCTTCTATCGCTGCTTAGGCTGCACGATGAGCTTGTCCGCTTCGTGGACTGGCCGGCGCTGCATGCGTCGTTTCAGCAGGACATCGACAAGTTGCGGGCGATGTCTGGCGGTGCGCCGTGATCTACGCGACTAACCGCGTCACTGAACTGCGGTTCTGCGCCGATCATCCTCCTGGCACGGCTATGCCGCCTTACTACCTCTCATGCAATCTGATCTGGGAGTCTCCGACAGTCGTCTGGGTCACGATGATGACAGGAGCCTTCAATCGCCACTGCATGAGGGAGTTGGAGGGCTGGCTGCGTGATCGAGGTGTGACGCTGGTCAAGGCGCACCGCGTGCAGGGCCATGTGCTGCCGGGCTTCAGGTCCGTAGCTGCGCACTATGAGCGGACTATCGTCCGTTGATTCTGCTCCCGCTCCCAGTCGCAGCGCCGTACCAGCGGCCGGCCGTTCGGCTTGCCTTCATTCATCAGCGCGACTTCCGCCTCGCTCAGTTGGCGATAGCCGGTGATCTTGGGTTGCTGGAAGGTGTCCATGCGTCCTTTCTGCCTGTGGTGGTTGGTCGGTTCATCCGCGAGCCGTGGCCCGCTCCCATGCGCGGTCTCATGGTGGTCATGCTTCACTCCAGGTTAGGCGTCTTACTGCGCACCGCTTCAAATGCGCCGCACTGCGGGCATTGCTCATCGGTGGCGCCGTATGGCGCTCGGCAGTGAACGCATTCGTATCTAGTAACCTGCTTACTAGATTGCGCCTTATCCAGTAACCCAGCTTGCTGCCTACGCGCAGCCTGACGTTCCGCATCGCGGCGCGCATGATCGGTCGTGTACCAGGCCATCAGTCGTCCCACTCCATCATCCATTTCGGCATCGTTGCGCGAGCGGTCATCCATTCCGGCCAGCTCCGCACTTCGCGCTGCGCGTTCGTCACTTGGCGCATCAACTCCACGCGCTCCGGCTCCAGCCGCCCAACCCCTCGCTCAACCGGAGAGCCGCCGGCAGGCTGTGTGGTATCTCGTTGCGTCGTCATGGCGTCACCCGGTTACCTCTACGTTAGGCCCAGCGAATCGCACGCGCGCAATCCTCGGCGGCAAACTGCCCGTCCTGCGGGCTGTGCTCCCAGTTTGCGGCGATCTTTGCCATCTCGTCACACAACCTCGCGCACCGCTCGCGTTCGGCGGCCACGGCAGTCTGCCAACACGCCCAAGCGAACTCCATTCCAGTGGTGCCGTAGGTTGTGTGATATGCCATGTCGCGGCCAGTCCATTGCAGTACGTGGCGCTCAAACGCCGCGCGCTCCAGCACTATGCCTAACTGGTCGTTCGAGCCGAGGCCGCCCGGCGTTGCTTCAGTGGTCATCGTGTGCTCCTGCCGGGCGTCCCGGCTCAACTCCGACGTTAGGCATCAACTTCGCCCAGCAGCAGCGTCCGTGCTTCGTAGTGCGGCGCTTCGGGCTTCACATACGGGTTGCCGCGCAGGTCGGTGTAGGTCGTGTGTTTCTTGGGGTCGAAGGCCACCACGCGAGCGTTCCCGCCTTGGTCGTAGTAGCCCGTGCCTCTGCTGTGCTCCACCACTTCCACCTCGGCGTCTTGGTCTTCAAACGTGGCAAGCCACTGGATCAGTTATCGTACCTTCATCTTGTCCTCCACGGTTGATGCCTAACTGTCGCTTCCAATGCATCGCGCAGGAACTGCGCCAGTTCTCCATGCCAGTCCATAGCCAGCCTATGCGCGTGCCTCATCAGTTGCCGGTATGCGTCGTCTGTCATTCGCGCTCCTCTTTGTCAATCTGCGCTAGTGCGTCCATCACTGCCTGCACGCGGTCGTCGCGGGCGCCAATCGTGCCGTGGTATCCAAGCGGCGCCATCATCGCGTCAACGGCTTGCCGCAGCACCCGATATGCGCGCACCCCTTGAAACGTGTTTCTGTAGCCTTCGAGCGCACTCCGCAGCGTTTCAACTTCAGCCACGAGATCAGAAATCACCGCAAGGTATCCGTTCTCGTCCGTCACGTTGATGCCGCGCTCGTCTGCTGCCTGTAGCCATGCCTGCGCTCGCTCGATTACGTCAGTTACTGCCATGTCACCAGCCTCCCTGTCACCCACTGCCACAGGAACCACAGCCCGATCGCAAGCGCCACACTGCCCACAACGATCAGCGGTAATGCCAGCAACCACAGAACCCACAACGCTACGCTCAAGGTCATACGTCACCTCATCACTCTGCACGCGAGAGGCGTGCGCCCATGTTTCCAGTCTCGCTCGTGCCGTGAATCGCATCTTCCACCTACGCGCCTAACCAGCGTTGATCCAGCGGCAGATTCGCGGGCAACGTCGGCTCGTCGTGATCTGGCGAGGGCGAATGTCCGCGCAGCTTGGCGATGTACGCGCCGCAGGCTTCGGCCAGCGCCTTGCCTTCGTTCATGAGCGCCACTTCTGCCTCGCTGAGTTGGCGGTACCCGGTGATCTTCGGTTGCGTGAATGTTTCCATGTCGTTCCTTTTCGGTGGTTGATCCGCTTATCCGCGAGCGGTGGCGCGTTCCCAGCATTTGTCCAGGATTTCGATTTGCGTCACGCTTGGTCTTCGCCCGTTTTCGAGTTGACGGCGCAGGGAATCCAGAAACTGAGCCTCCCAATCAGACAAGCTAGGTGCCGAATTTCCGGTTCCACTCTTCAATCGTCATTCCAAGCTCGGCGGCGCTCGCGCGCACCTTTGCGGTCGCTGCTTGCAGCGTGGTGAGTGCCTCGCCGTGCTGCTGTCGGTAAAGCTCCAAGATAAGCACGTCTTTGCGGTCCAGAGCGTACAGCGGCAACGCACGTTGCCCAGCCTTCGCCAGTGTCGGGTCGGCGGTCACGTAAGCGTCTTGCCCATCGTCATTAGTCACCATCCAGGCTACAGGCTCAATCACTGCGGCTCTCCTTTGCCTTGTCAATCTGTCGCGCCAGCCATTCGGCGCCGAGGCGCTTTAGCTTTTCCCATCGCGCATCGTTCAATCGCACGCTGCGCGGCTTGGTTGCTTCTTCAGCCGGCAGGGGCTTGCGCCCCTGGCCTCTTCCTGCGCCGCCCCTGGTCACGCTGCGGCATTGATCGCGGTCAGCGGCAGGGCCAGTTCGCCGCGCGCCGGCTGGTGCGTCACCGGGTGAACTTCCTTCAGTTGCGCGTACTGCTCGCCGCCGATGGTGCGGAACCCGATAATCACGAAGGTGCCAGCGCGTTGACCCTTGACGATTTGGTTGACTTGGAAGTTCATGTTGCGGCTCCAGTTGCGTTGTCGATGGGTGTACTGTAGTACGTTAATCAAACGCACGCAAGGGGTCGCAGCATCTTTTGTGTAACACACCAAACAATCGCGCTCCGGCACCACGGCACCTAACACGTCATTCCAGGCGACGGCCTACGGCCGCGCCTGAATTCCAGCGTTAGGCGCTCTTGGCGCGCACCTTCGCCTCGTTGTTCGCAATGTCTGTGGCAATGTGCCTGTCCACCCAGCTCGGGTCATTGAACCGCGCCTGCGTCCGGTCGCTGCACAGGTAGTACAGGCAACTCTCCGGGCTGCTGTGGTCGCGCAGCCAGCGGTAGTTTCTCGCATGCGTTGCCGCGACGCGCAGGTCTTGCGCTTGTTCGCCAAGCCCTTGCATTGCCAGTTCGTGCGCCAGCTTCATCAGCCGCGCATACCAGCGGTTCTCGTCAAGCCATGTGCTCATGTCGTGCTCTCCCATGCCGCCAACGCTTCAGCGGCCATCTTGTGCCAGTCATTGATGGCTGCCACGTCCTCGTGCGATGCCCCGTAAGGCACGCGCACAAATTCCTCTCTCGCGCCCTGCACCACAGCCGCAAGCATTTCTCCTTTGGCGAACAACATCTTTGCTGCCTCCTGGGCCTGGAACAGCGCCTGATGGCATGCCTTGACCACTTCTCTCAAACGTTCGATCTCGCCGGCTCCTTGGGCCGCATAACTGCACTCGTTTCCGCCGGCAGTCAACAAGAGCAGGTCAACAATGTCCTGTGGGGTATATCCTGCCGGGAGTCCAGCAGATGTCGCGCGCACGTCTTTCCCTGGTCCCATCATTTCCACCCCCCGTGTCCGCGCAGCATGTTCCACAGCATCCACGTCAACACTCCCAGCGCCATCAGCACAGGTACGCTTGCCACGCCTAGAACTATCGCCAGCGCGATCTGCCACACATTCCAGCATTCCATACGTCTCGTCCTCGCTCTGCGCGCGAGATGCGTGCGCCCATGTCTCTAGCCTTGCGCTTGCCGTGAATCGCATCTTCCACCTCCGCGCCTAACTGGTCGCTCCAGGCGACAGCCGCTGGCGCGGCTGCGCCTGAGCTTCGACGTTAGCTGGCAAAACTTCTGCGCCAAGTAAGCGCCAAGATTCAAAGCCGCCTTCGCCTTTCCCGCCGCGCGTCAACAATGCTTCCAGCTCCGGCAGTTCCACGTCCACCGTCACATAATCGCGTCGGTCAATTCCTGGGCCGTACTGCATTTCGTGGCACTCAACAACAAAGCGGATCATTTGGTTTCCTCCGTGCTGGCTCGCTGCCAGCTAACTCGTCCTTCGAGTTGACGGCGCAGGGAATCCAGAAACTGAGCCTCCCAATCAGACAAGCGCTCGCTGCGAGCCTCGCAGTCTTCGATCAGCGTGATGTATTCGTCGGCCCACGTGCTCATGCCTCACTCCCCACAACATGCGCCCCTGCGGGCACGTTCCCGGCGCGCGCCTGCCGGATGCGCTGCGCAACCTGCTTGCGCGCACGCTCGAATTCGCCCAGGCTGCAGTGCTCAAGCTGAATGCGCGCGATGAACAACCCATCGTCGAGCGCCTGCAACTCACGCCCGCGCAGCGTCCAACTGCCGCGCGCTGCGGCCCGCTCGTACACGGCCGCGAGCACGCGCATGGCGTCGTCGATCCGCGCCTTGCTTTCGGCGTCGCTGGCGATGCCCGCTTTGGACAGCATCTCGGCCGTGTTCAGCGCATCGGCCATCGTGCGCCAGTGATTCGCGCAGTCGCGCCCGGCGCGGAACTCATCGAATGCCCCGCTGATGATGTGCTGCAGTTCGGTGCGGGCTTCGGGCCGCAGCTTGCGCGCGGATTCAATCGCCATGGCCGTGGCGTTTATGTAGACGGGGCGGCGCTTCATCGGATCTGCAAATGGTTGCGGGTTTCGATGTGAGCCCCAGGCACGGCCGCGCCAGACTTGAGCAATTCGCCGATCGCCTTCTTGTCTGGCACTGGCGGCAGCGGCTCGGACAGCGCCGCCCGGACTGCATCAGGATTGCTCATGCTGTCGATTCCTCGGGTTCGTTGATCTAGCTGGCCGCACGGTCAATAGCGCGATTCGACGCCTCTTGCGAGCGCCACACTTCAACGCTGGCTTGGTCCGTCACCATTCGCCAGCGCGCCGTTTCCTCGATCTTCACTGCCTCTTGCAGAGCTTTCAGATGCGCCGCGTAGTCGGCGTTGGCGTAGGCTTCGCGCTCTTGCGCGCCGATGGCATCAAGCCCGCAGCCCTTCATCAACTGCGCCTTGAGCGTCTTGCGGAATTCTTCAAGGAAGATGCGGTTCGCCTTCGCTGCAGCCAGTCGAGGCGCGTTCTCCCACATCCTGCGAAGATGCTTCTGTGGGTCGATTGGTGCTTGTTCTTCGGTCATGTCATTGGGTCCGCAGCCTGGCTACTTGATTTGTAGGTTTTTCCGAGTCTCGACATGCGCGCCCGGAACAGCAGTACCGGCCTTCAGCGCCTCGCCGATAGCCTTTTTGTCGGGCGCTGGCGGCGGCGGTTCTGGCGTTCGCATGTACTCGGACGGGATCAGGCCCGGCTCATCAATAACGACAGCCGATGACTTGCGCCAGCCGATCACGATGCCTGGGCCTTCGATCTTCTGAATGCCGCAGGCTTCAAGATTGGCGCGCAGGTATTCGCGCAGGCTGTCAGCGCGAGCCTGCACGGCCTTGGCGCGCTCCTGAGCGTCAGCAGCCCATTGCTTGATGGCTGCGGCGTCGGCTTCGATGCTGCGCACCATCGCACCAACTGCCTGGGCCTTCACTTCCAGTTCACCGCTCATTCCTTCCAAAGTGTCGGCGACGGTCTGCGGATCAAGATCGAGATTGGCGAGCTGTTCTGCCGCGCTGCGGTACTCGGCGGCGATGAGATAGAGAGCGGTCATGCTGCGATCCCCAATAGTTGTGCGTCCTTCTTGCGGGCGCGGTAGTGCTTCATGCGGTCTGCGTTGGTTCTAGGCGGCACTCGCGCGGCATCTGGCTTGCGTCCTAGCCTGTAAGCGGCTCGCGTCTGCCGGCCGGCCTTGTCGTGTTCCCATGCGGCGACATGAACCGCGCGGCGCTTGCGCATTGCCCGCATGTAGTCGCGCACCGACTGTTCCGTAAGGCCGGTTTCGTCCGCGATGTCCTGCACCGTCGCCGGTCCTTCAATCAGCAGCGAAACCATGATTGCAACCGCAAGGTGAGCGGGGCGGGCTGGCCTCATGCTGCGGCTTTAGCCTTCGCGGTTGCGGCCTTCGCAGTGGCTGCGGCGTTGAACTTGTCCACTGCGCGCGAGTCGTTCACTTCCATAGCGGCTGCTATGGCTTCATAAAGGCGTTTCTTCATGTCTCCCGCCGTCGCTGAATCGTTGATGTATGTCACCCATTCCGCCTGGACGTTTTCCGCCATGCCGGCTGCGACTTCGTGCGTCGAGTAGTCAGCATCGGTGTCTGGTGTAGCTTCTGTGGGGATGCAGAACACCAGCAGGGCAAGGTACTTGTACGCGGCGCTCATCGCCTTGTTCGTGGCCTTGTCGGCGCTGTCCATCGCCTCGCCGAACGTGCATACAGTGTGCTTCGATCCGTCTTCAGCGCACACCAGATCGAATTCCACCCTGCACGTTACGTAGAAGATGGCGCAACCCTTCGCGGTAGTGCGCTCGACGCATTCGCGCTCGACGCAGCGCGGAAGCACAACAAGCCCAGCGTCAACAAGCGCGGCAGAAAGCGCGTTCAGCACATCATCGATTCCACGGAAGCTATAGCCCTGCTGCTGATTCCTGCGCGCCTTGCTGATGCCTTGCTGGCTCATGGCTGCGCTTACCTTGCTGATCGCTTGATAGACCTTCATGTGTTCCTCCTATTCAATGGTTCGGTTCCGCTGTTGGCTTCTGCAATGGCATCTCTCCATGCTTCATCGCCTTGCGGGTCGTAATCGTTCGCAGGCTCAAGAGGCGCCAGCATCGGCGCGTACTTTTCGAGCGATTCCGGCATGCGCTTTGCCGCCACTACGCCTAGACGCTCGGCGCGGTCTTGTCGGCGTGTCATGAGAAGAACACCAGCAGCGCCAGCCATCCGAATCCAGCAGCGCTCGCCGCGACAGCAGCCAGCAGCGCTATGCTGTGCCAGTTCACTTCTCGCTGGCGCGGGATTCGCGGGGACGCATCGAGCGGCGCCGGGCTAGTCGGAATGGTGTCTGCGAAGTCCGGGATGTTCATGTCAGGCTCTCCATGCAAGCAAAACACCGATGAACGCGAACAGGCCTAGCACCAGCACCGCGCGCACGAAACGCCACGCAGGACCGCCGCCGCCTCTGTATGGCGCCAGCAGCGCCGTCTGCAGGTTCGCGGCGTCTGCGCTCAAGCGGCTGCTAGGCGCGTTCAGTTCCTCGTAGAACCCGCTGGCGCTGTCCTGCCGCACGATGTGCTGCGGAGTCCATCGGGCTCCAACGTGCGGGCGCTGGATTAGGCGCAGGGCGCGGTCGCCGCTCTGCCTCAGTTGGTCGGCGCTCATGCCGCCACCTCAAGCACTTCATTGGCGTTCGCGCGGCGCAGCAGCATCTCGCCCAGCGTGCGCAGCTCGTCGGGTGTGGCGTAGGTCTGCAGGTAGACGGCGCCGGTTGTGATGCACATGACGATCCGACCGTCTTCGGCCAGTGCTTCACTGATGCGAACGGCTGTGCGGCATTGCGGGTAAAGATCGGAATAGAAGGTGACTTCGTTGTTCATGCTGCCCTCACAAGGTAGGTGAACGATCCAAAAGCAGCGCCGATCCTCCGGGCCTCGGCATGCGCTGCTGTTGCGTCTGTAGAGGTCAGTTCGTAGCGGCGGGGTATGCCGTCGCGTGGGGTGATGTAGGCGGTCATTGCGACGCCTCCGAAAAGACATGGAACACCAGCGCGCCGCTGTGCATCTGGAAGCTGCCGATGTGCTTGCCGACATTGCTACCGAGGTCGTGGCCGGTGCCGGCGATGCGAAAGTGGTGCGTCGTCGGCGGGTTGCCAACATCCACCAGCGCCCAAAGCTGCGGCTCGCCGTTTTGCATCTGCACGCACATCGGTTCGGCGCCCATCGGCATCTGGACGCTGATCCAGTCGCCCACGTACAGCGGATATTTGTAGACGCGCCGAATGTTCATGCCTCACTCTCCACAGTTGCCACTTCCGCCAGTTCCTTCATCGCGCTTGCGAGCAGATCCTGAGCTGCGTAGGCATCGCCATCACGCAGCGCACGCTCGGCCCGTCCGGTGTAGTGGTCGCACAGCCGAATTGCTTCGCGGATGGACTCGGCAAGCTCGGCGGCGTCTGCGGTGCCGCTGTGGGTGGTGATCATGAGGCCTCCAACTGCAGTGCGTCGATCTGTGCGCAGACCTCGCGCAGGCGGGCGGTTTGTGCGGCCCTGGCAGCGTCCCTGGCAGCGTCCCAGGCAGCGTCCCTGGCAGCGTCCCAGGCAGCGGCCCTGGCAGCGTCCCAGGCAGCGTCCCTGGCAGCGTACCAGGCAGCGGCCCCGGCAGCGTCCCCGGCAGCGTCCCCGGCAGCGGCCCTGGCAGCGACCCAGGCAGCGTCCCCGGCAGCGACCCAGGCAGCGTCCCCGGCAGCGTCCCCGGCAGCGGCCCCGGCAGCGACCCAGGCAGCGGCCCTGGAAGCGTCCCCGGCAGCGACCCCGGCAGCGACCCAGGCAGCGTCCCAGGCAGCGTCCCTGGCAGCGTCCCCGGCAGCGGCTAACTCCTGATCGCTAGCCGTGCCGTGCGCGTGCCTCTCAGCAACATCCAAGGCGGCGACGCTGCGTGCATCGGTCATCAGGTGCTGCACCTGACGCGCGCACCACACCGCGTACAGGCGCCAGTGCTTGTTGTGCTCAGGCATAGCACGCAGGCACCACAGCGCGTCATCAAGACCGTTGCTGTCGAGGATCGTCAGCAGCGACAGAGGCTCATCATCTGCGCCGGTCTTTCCCAGGTGATTGAGTAGTTTCTTCCAGCCATCGGCGCAGGGTCCGTGTTCGCGGATTGCGTTGAGTGTTGTGGTGCTCATGCGGCCTCCATCCCGTAGAAGTCAGCGAAGGCGCGGCACTTGTCGGCGACTTCCCGCAGGCTGCTGAAGATCTTGCAGCCGCCAGTGTGGAACCTGCCGCCGTAGCCCAGGCGCCGAGTCCACACAACCCACTGCCCGCTGCTATTGCTGAGCGTGTAGCGCACGCCGCGCGCTTCGGTGGTCACGTACTGCGTGCCGGCGAATTCTTCGACTTCGTAGACCTGAACCGCTGCCATCTGCTTCCCCTTCTGCGCCTGCGCCCTATGCGCTGGTCGATGGGTGTATTGAACCATAGTTGCCGCCGGCTAGTCAACCATAGTTCATTGACTGTTACACTTTTCTTTTCTGCGCCAAATGTCGCCGACAAGGAGTGAACTATAGTTGCGCATCGTCGGGAACTGTGGTTCAATAACGCATGATCAAAGCAAAAGCCATCGAACTGCTGGGCGGGTCAATCGCCTCGGCTGCCGAGGCTATCGGCGTGACGTATCAGGCCGTGGACAAGTGGCCCGACCCGCTGCCGGCCCGGATTGAGGACCGCGTAATCGCTTTCCTGGCTCGCCGTCATCTTTCGCCCGAGCAGCTCGGCGCAGAGCCCGATGCCGAGGTCAAAGTCGCATGAATCGTTCCTCCCGACTCCACTGGCACCGGCCTACCCGGAGGCGCACCCCAAGCGCCGGAGTCGTTCGCCCGGCCGGCTTCGGCTGGTCGGGCAATTCTCTTCGAGGTTGAGTGATGGCCCGCGACGCCCAGCTAATCGCCCACTACATGGCCGGCGTGATCCGCGCCAAAGACGGCCGCGGCAGAACGCGCAACACGATGGAGTGATACCGCGCGCTTCTTCCCGGCACCACGCCGACCATTGCCATGCTCACCGCTCAGGCCGTGCGGGCTGTGGGCGAGGCCATCGCACGAAAGGCAGCCACATGACGCAAACCATCCGCGCACTTCAGGACGAGGCCGAATGAGCGAGCGCGTCGTCATCGGCAATGCGACTCTGTATCACGGCGACTGCCGGGAAGTGCTGCCCACGCTGCCAAAGGTCGATGCGGTCATTACTGACCCTCCGTATAGCGCGACCACGCACGCCAAAGCTAAAAGCAACAGAGGCGCGGCGGGAACTGGCGTGAAGGCCATCGACTTCTCGGCCATCGACTTCTCGGCCATCGACTTCTCGGCCATCGACGCGCTCTTGTCTGCGCTGCATGGCAAGTGCGAAGGCTGGATCGTGGCAAACATGGATTGGCGGCACATCGCCGAGCTTGAGCGGCAAGACCGCGAAGATTGGGAGCTTGTGCGCTTCGGTGTTTGGGTGAAGACAAACCCGATGCCGCAGATCAGCGCAGATCGTCCTGCAAATGGGTGGGACGGCATTGCCTACATCTTCCCCAAAGGCAAGAAAAAGGCGTGGCACGGTGGCGGCAATCACGGCAATTGGATTGGCCCACTGGTGACTGACGGGGCACACCCAACGGGCAAGCCGTTGCAGATGGTGCAGCAGTGGGTCGAACGGTTCACGGCGCCGAGCCAATGCGTTCTAGATCCATTCATGGGTAGCGGCACTACGGGGCACGCATGCGCGGCAATGCATCGCAGATTCATTGGCATAGAGCGCGAGCGCCGCTACTTCGACATCGCGGTGGAACGAATCAGCCGCGCCCAAGCGCAGGGCCAGATGTTCCATCCCGAGCCAGCAAAGCAAGAGCAGGAGACGCTGCTGTGACGCAACTGTGCATCAACTTCGACGCCCAGCAGGAGCCGCTATGAACGCACCCCAAGGCAGACGCCTGATAGCAATGCTGAAGCGCAAGAGCATGACCTACGGCGACATGCAGGCGCTAGGCATCAGCACCAGCCCTCAGAAGCGCGTGGTCGAGTGCCTGAAACCCAGCGAGCAGATCGTCAATGGCAAGCGCGGCAAGTGGGTCACTTGGCGCGTGGTTTCGGCGACTAGGTGGACTGCATAGATGCGCGATTACGCCAAGGTGGCTCCCCAATTCTGGACCGGACGCACAGGTAAGGCGCTGAAGGTTGCAGGCCCTGAATCCGTCATTGTCGCCATGTACTTGATGACCAGCCCGCACGCGAACATGATCGGGCTCTATCACTGCCCTGTCGCCTACATCGCCATCGACACCGGGCTGTCCTTAGAAGGGGCATCGAAGGGGCTTGCAAGCTGCATCGAAGCGGATTTTTGCCAGTACGACGACTCCATCGAATACGTGTTCGTTGTCGAGTTTGCAAAGTACCAGCTTGGTGACGAGTTGGACCCGAAAGACAAGCGTTGCCAGGGTGTTGCGAACGAGCTTGCAAAGGTTCCTAAGTGCCTGCTGCACAACAGTTTTCGCGCGCACTACGCTGTTCCGTATCACCTTCCATTACCTAAGCCCCATGCAAGCCCCTTAAAAGCCCCTCCGAAGCCAGGAGCAGGAGCAGGAGCAGGAGCAGGAGAAGATATCGGAGCTAAAGCTCCTCACCCCGACGAGTCGGGGAATCGACGGCCTGAGATACCCTGCCCATACGCCCAAATCGTCGCGCTGTACCATGACCTTTTGCCAAGCCTGCCGAAGGCGAAGTTGATGACGGCTGCCAGGCAACGCGGCATGCGCAAGTTGTGGGGTTGGGTGCTGAGCAGCACCAAGGGCGACGGCAGCAGGCGCGCAACCAGCGCCGACGAAGCGCTGCAATGGTTCTCAGGGTACTTTGGCCGAGCGGCTGAGAACGACTTTCTCATGGGTCGCACGCCGCGCAGCGCCGAGCACAAGGACTGGCGCTGCGACATCGATTTTCTGATGACGGACAAGGGCCTTCGCCAAGTCATCGAACGCACTCAGGACGCAGCATGAACGCCCGCACCGAGGCCGAAACGGCTGCGATGAACTTCGCCACGTTGCGCCAGCCACCGCGCAGCGAAGAAGCCGAGCAGTCGGTTCTTGGCGCGCTGATGAGCTGGCCTGAAACGCTGGATTCCGTGCTGCAGCATGTCGAGGCGTCGAGTTTCTTTCTGCACGCGCACCGGCTGATCTTCGATGCTGCCGCAAGCCTGTTGATGGCCGGGAAGTCCGCCGATGCGGTGAGCGTGTTCGAGCGGTTGCGAGATTCCCGAAAGGCCGATGAAGTCGGCGGGCTTCCGTACCTGAACGCCGTGGCGCAGTGCGTGTCCGGCCCGACAGCCGCAAGGCGTCATGCCCAGATCGTCGCCGAGCGCGCCCTACAGCGCCGCATCATCGCCGCCGCCGACGAAGCCGGCACGATTGCCTGGGCTGAGGGGGACGTGTCAGACAAGCTCGACCGGATCGCCGCGCAGTTCGCCGGCCTGGACCGGCTGAGCATGCGCAAGGAGCCGCGCGGCATCGCTGCCTTGCTGGTGGCTGCCGTTGATCGGTACAACGACATGGCCGAAGGCCGCAGCGTGCCGGGATGGCGTACCGGCATCGGCCCGCTGGATCGAATCCTTGGTGGCGGGTTGAAGCCTGGCAAGGTCTATGGCATTGCGGCCCGGCCGAGCGTGGGCAAGAGCAGCGCGGCGCGCACCATCGCCATGAGTACCGCGACGGATGGGCTACCAACGCTGGTGCTGTCGCAGGAAATGCCAGCCGACGAGGTTGCCGACTGCCTCATTGCCGAGCTTGGCCGGATCGACAGCCTGCGCGTTCAGACCGGCCAGTTCAACGAAGAGGATTGGGGGCGGCTGGCCGAAGCGGTTGATACCGGCTCGCGTATGGCGCTGTTCATCGATGACGACGGCGGCTTGAACATCAGCCAGATCCGCGCCAAGGCCCGCCAGGTCAAGGGCCTAAAGGTGCTGATTCTCGACTACCTGCAACTGAGCAGCAGCACGCTCAAGAACGCCACCACGAACGACCAGATCGCCGAAATCTCGAAGGGATTGAAGCAACTGGCCCTACAGATGGGCATTGCCGTGGTGGTGCTGAGCCAACTGAACCGCGATGTCGAAAAGCGCGCCGACAAGGAGCCGCAGCTTTCCGACCTGCGCGACAGCGGCGCCATCGAGCAGGACTTGGACGTTGCCGTGATGTTGTGGACCGTCCAAGAGCCCGACGAAGGCCCGCGCCTGGTGGGCTGGAAGGTTGCCAAGCATCGCGGCGGCAAGAAGGCGCGCTTCGCCATGAACTTCGATGCTGCCGTCTATGGGTGGTCGGAGTCGGGCGTGAACTTGGCCCAACGCAAGGGCGGAAAGGGTTTCGAGTGACCGACTTCACCGAGCAAGGCGCCAAGCCCAACGAATGGACGGACGCCGAAGATGCGGTTATGCATTCGCGCTACCCGGAGCTAGGACCGACCAGAATTGGCCCGCTGCTTCCGGGCCGGACCTTGAAGGCGATCAAGCTGCGCGCTGGGCAGTTGAATGTCAGGTGCAGGAGATACCGCGAATGGTCGCCTGAGTCCGACGATGCAATCCGCGCCCGCTACCCGACCGAAGGCGGCAACGCACTTGCCGCAGAGCATGGCGTCGAGCCGAACATCATCCGAAAGCGCGCCGAGCGGCTGGGCGTGAAGGTGCTGAACAAGCCGCTGCCGCCGCCAAGGGAGAAGGGCGCGAAGGCTCCCGCGCGGCACCCCAATATATTGGCGCTGACCGTCATGCGCAAGAGCGCAAAGAAGCCGGCGCAGACGCCACAGTTGGTTGGAGAGCCGATCATCACCAGCGCGACCATCGTAACCATCGCCGCACCGTTCGTTGACCGCAGGTTTGTCCCTGACGGTCCTGTGTCTCGCGTGGTGGACTCGGCCGATTGCCGCGAGTGGGTTAGGGCTGCGGTATGACCTGCACCGCCTGCACAGAAGCCAAGGTGAACGCATGGAGCGGCGCCTATCGCGCCGACTGCTTGGAGTGCAGCGCGCGTGCACTGTCGCATAGCCCTACGCACTTCGCAGCCGCTCAGGCCGGTGCAATCACCCCAGCCTACCGTGACGCACTACAGGCGGTGTTTGGAGACGACTGGAAGGCCGGACATGAGCGTGCCAAGGCATGGGCGAGCAGGAGGAAGGCGTGAAACCGGACCCGATCGACGTGTGCGTGCAGTGAGCGCCGAATGACAAGGGTAATACGCCACCATTCCAACGGCGGAAACAGGAGAAGTAAATGTTTAAGTTTGACCTGAACCAAGTTGTCAAGATCGCCGAAAGCGGCGAAACAGGGGCAGTCATTGGCCGCGCCGAATACTATGCGACGCCCCTGAATACCTACCTGCTGCGCTATCGCAGCTCAGACGGCCGAGCCGTCGAGCAGTGGTGGTCAGAAGACGCCATCGAAGCTTTCTAAGTTCGGCGCCAGCGTGACGCCATCACCTGATGCCAAAAGCATCGATCTGACGATGCCGTGGCCTCCGTCGATCCTTAGCCCGAACGGCCGGCCGCATCACATGGAGCTGGCGAGGGCAAAGAAGGCGTTGCGCGAAGCGTGGGCATGGACAGCCAAGGAGCATGGCGCCACGAAGATAGACGCCTCCGCGCTTCACCTGTCGTTGGTTTTCGTGCCTCCAGACCGCAGGCGCCGCGACTTGGACAACTGCCTAGCAGCCTGCAAAGCTGGGCTAGACGGTCTAGCAGACGTTCTGGGTGTTGATGACAGGCATTGGAGCCTGACATTGGAAATGGAAGACGGCCCCGGCGGGTTTGTGCGAGTGCGAGTAAATGCAGTCTAAGAACAAGTCAGCAATGACAAAAGCAGAGCGCGCCCACTTAGAGCGCGTCAAGGAATCAGGCTGCGCTTGCTGCGGAGCACAAGGGCCGGCAGAAGCCCATGAAATCGAACAGGGCCAATGGTTCACAAGCGTAGGGTTATGCGCTGACTGCCATCGCGGAACAAACGGGCTGCACGGCACAAAGACATACATGCGCGTGCGCAAGCTCACCGAGTTGTCGATGCTGAATGAAACGCTGCGGAGGCTGATGTGAATCTGCGCGCCATTCGTGACGACTACCGGGCAAGAGCGCTAACCCTGAAAGGCGAAGGAAATTGAAGAAGATCGTTGTTTTAAAGAAGGTCCACCATGCGGCTCGATCTTCTCAGAGTTGGGAAAAACTGCTTCTCAGATGGTCCGGATGGAGTTCCATCCAGGAGGCGCGACTGATTTGTGCCGTCATTTCTTCATCCATCGCAGAGAGATTGAGCGGCAAAGAAGACTCGACAAATACACGCTTCTTTGAAGACGGAGGATTCGACAGCTACTGTCGTGTCATTGGACTTGATCCTACGGCCATTTCAGAGCAGATACAAAGATCGGCTGACTATTTTCGTGACGTGGACATGTTGATGATGGAAGCCAGCGATGCGGAAGCGACTTCCTGGCTAAAAGGCATTGCCGGGAAGGAGATTGAGAACGTCGAGTTATGAGTGAATACGTCGATTTCCACCACGTAGAGCCACATCAGGCCGACATGCATGACCGCCTACGTAACTGGGCTCGCTGGTGCTATGGCCGTCCGACACACTGGATTCAGCCAATGTTCCGCTCATACCGCTCGGCCACAAAGCACTGGTACGGGGAAGAAGTTCGGGTCGAGGTTGACGCTATCGACGCTCAGGCCACGGAGAATGCTGTATCAGCGCTTCCGGCATATCACCGCGATGCAGTGCGATGGTGCTACGTGTATCGGTCCCCACCAGCAGGAGCTGCAAGGCAGATAGGCTGCACCTTAGTCATGCTTCAGAAATACGTGATCGATGGGAGACAGATGCTGATCAACCGGAAAGTATGAAATGCCGAGTTAGCATGGCAGTTGACACACAAATGCCGATGTGGCATAGAATGCGCGCAGACTGAGCGCATACGCATAGGAGTCGAACAGCCCTGTAGCGTCGTGCGCGCCGAACACAGCAACAGCCCACCCTGCGTGGGCTGTTTGCGTTTCTGCATCCGCATCACGGCCAGCACAGGGCGCTAGCTCACGGCCAAGCGGATAGCCAGCCGGCGGTGCGATCAACACCGGCAGCCCAAGACGTGGTGACAAGCCGACGCCACGGTCTCCCTGTGGCGTACAGCGGCGGGCAAGGGCACCATATGGAACCAAGCAACTCCCATATCCTGGACGCCATAAGGCGCCTAGAGCAGAAGATTGACACGCTGATCGCGGCGCTCGCACAAGACGACGACACAGACCAGCCCACAAGAACACTGGACGGGCATGTCTTCCACGGTGAGCGTGACCAGACGCGCGGGCTCGGGTGAAGCCAAGCGCCTTACTGGAAGGCGGCTTCAGCGCATCCGCACCGAGTGGTTCTATCGCTTCCCACTTTGCGAGCACTGCCGCACTGCAAAGCCGCCGCGAGTGCGACTTGCAACTGAGCTAGACCACATCAAGTCGCTTGAAGATGGCGGCGACGACTTCGACTGCGACGATGAGCAGAACCGACAGGGACTGTGCAGCGAGTGCCACAAGGCCAAGACCGCCAGGGATCGAGGCTACAGAGAGCGGCAGCGTATCGGCCTGGACGGGTATCCGATCCCTGGATAGGGGGGGGGGACTCTTTGGGCT
>MTBK01216123.1_pt1 | contig 44991 bp, 34 predicted proteins | sample 1535981 | NCBI WGS metagenome assembly MTBK01 (sample SAMN06109225, study PRJNA356200) | anaerobic digester metagenome | isolation source: biogas reactors fed with pig manure or primary and secondary sludge | place: Spain | collected 2016-06-30
AAACGTGGCGGTTGCCGCGCATCCTGAGGTTGACTATGCCTTGGTGAGCACAGTCGCCAGGCCGGAAGAACGCTATTATTTGGCTAAAGAGCTTATTCCCCAGGTCTTTGGAGAAGAAGAACTGACTGTTCACAAAACTGTTCCTGGTTCAGCGCTTGAAGGCAAGCGTTATGAGCCGCTTTTCAAGTTTATGCCCTTGAAAAAGGACGCGCACTATATCGTCAACGCGGAGTATGTCACCACGTCGGATGGTACCGGATTGGTGCATATCGCGCCGGCTTTCGGTATGGACGACATGGAAGTCAGCAAAGTTTATGATTTGCCAGTGCTCATCACGGTGAATGACGATGGTAAGTTCGTTGATGAAGTTGAGCCCTGGGCGGGTCAATTTGTGAAACATGCTGACCCTGATATTATCAAAAATCTGTTTGACAGAGGTTTGATGGTAAAGAGCGAGCGCATGACGCATAACTATCCCTTCTGTTGGCGATGCAAAACACCATTGCTCTATATGGCGAGACCCAGTTGGTTTATCCGAACCACGGCAGTGCGGGATCGTTTGGTCGAAATTAATCAGGACATCAACTGGATTCCTGAGCACATTAAAGATGGACGCTTTGGAAAATGGCTTGAAAACAACATCGACTGGGCGATTGGACGTAACCGCTACTGGGCGACACCATTGCCGATGTGGATATGTGAAGATTGTGGTCATGAGCATTGTGTTGGTTCTCTTGATGAACTCAGCCAGCTGACTGGAGAAGACCAAAGTGAGCTGGATATGCACCGGCCTTATGTTGATGATATCCATTTCGCCTGTCCTGAATGTAAGACCGGACGCATGAGCCGTGTGCCAGAAGTTATTGATGTCTGGTTTGATTCCGGCGCGATGCCTGTGGCGCAGTGGCATTATCCATTCGAGCATACAGATGAATTTAAGGGACAATATCCTGCAGATTTTATCTGTGAAGCCATCGACCAAACACGTGGCTGGTTTTATTCCCTTTTGGCGATTAGCACGCTGGTTTTTGATTCCACTTGCTATGAAAATGTCATCTGTTATGGACATATCCTGGATGGCGAAGGCAAGAAGATGTCCAAACATGTTGGCAACGTGGTCAACCCATGGGATGTTATCAACAAACATGGCGCGGATGCCACGCGTTGGTACATGTACACCGCTTCACCACCCGCCAACTCGCGCAACTTTAGCATTGAGCTTGTAGGTGAGGTTTTACGCACGTTTACGCTTACCCTATGGAACACGTATAGCTTTTTTGTGACTTATGCTAACCTGGATAACTGGAAACCAGGCAGTGGCGAAGTTGCAGTTTATTCTGATTTGGATAAATGGTTGCTTTCTTCGCTGGAAAGCCTGGTTCGTGAGGTCACCGAAGGCTTTGACAACTACGATGTCATCGCCGCGACAAGACCCATTGAGGCTTTTGTTGACCAGCTTTCAAACTGGTATTTACGCCGTTCACGGCGTCGCTTCTGGAAGAGTGGTGCTGATGCGGATAAGATGGCTGCTTACGAAACGCTTTATAAGGCTTTGGTGACGCTTTCGAAGTTGCTGGCACCGACGATGCCTTTCCTGGCGGAAGAACTTTATCAAAACCTGGTTGTTTCGGTTGATGAAAACGCTTTCGAGTCGGTGCATTTGGCTGACTGGCCCGAATATGATGAAAGCTTAATCGATACAAAACTCAACTATGACATGAGTGTGGTGATGAAGCTGGCGTCGTTGGGTCACGCAGCACGAGCAAAATCGAGTGTAAAGGTGCGTCAGCCCCTTTCCGAAGCAGCCTTTGCGGTTGGCAGTGCTGATGAAACGGACGTTGTTGATAAATTTGCGGATATTTTGGAAGATGAACTGAATGTGAAATCCGTCAGTTTGCTGACGACAAGTGATGACGCGCTTAGCTATCGGCTGAATCCTTTACCGAAACAGTTGGGACAAAAATATAAGGGACTGTCGCCGAAGATTCGCCAGGCGATTCTCGCTTTGCCTGCCCGTGAAAGTGCTGAACGCTTCCTGAGTGGTCAGTCGGTCACGGTAAGCGTTGATGGACAGGATTATGACATCGAACCCGATGAGGTTGAAGTCATCACCGAATCGCGCGCGGGTTATGAGGTCGCTGCGGATGGCGCGTATTTGGCGGCACTTATCACGACCTTAACGCCAGAATTAATTAGCGAAGGGATGGCGCGCGAGGTGGTGCGTCGTGTGCAGGCTTTGCGCAAGGACGCTGGTTTGGATATCGCCGATAGAATTCGCTTGACTTATGCCGCCAGCCCGCGATTAGCTGAAGCAATTGAAGCTAACCGGGACTATATTACCAGCGAGACTTTGGCGCTTGAGTTAGAATCATCTGAGAACCCACAAGGTCTTGCCAGAGCTGAAGATCGCTTTGACGAGCAAGACTTAATAATTGCGCTTGAAAAGGTTGAACGCGAATGAAAGAAAATGTCAAACATAACGCATTTTTAATTGTTGTCATGACGCTGATTGTGGCGTTGGACCAGTGGACGAAGCTTTTGGTTATGCATAAGTTTGAGGTGGGCGAGGGCATCGCGCCGATACCAGCTTTGGGCGATTTCTTCAGGATTATTCACTGGCGGAATACAGGCGCCGCTTTTGGCTTGTTTCAAAACGCTAATACGGTATTGCTGGTCTTGAGCATCATCATTGTGATTGCTGTACTCTACACTTATCAGCTGGTTAAAGCTAACGCGTGGCTGGCGAAAGTGTCGCTGGCGTTAATCCTTTCTGGCGCGATAGGAAACATCATTGACCGGATTAAGCTGGGCTATGTCGTTGACTTTTTGTCCTTCGGGCGTTTTCCGGTGTTCAATGTGGCGGATTCTGCGGTTACGGTAGGCGTTTTCTTGCTGGCTATTCAATATATGCTGGAAGAAAGAAAAGCTCTAAAGCAAAAAGAAGAAGAGCAGACCGAGAAAACCTGCAAAGAATGCGCGACTGATAAAGAAATTGAGGAAGTTGTTTACAAAGTTGAGGACACTGAATGAGTCCCAGTTTTGAAAAGCATGTTTTTGAGGCTGCTGAAGCGGGCCGTTTAGACAAGTTAATCAGTGATACTCTGAGAGATGTTTCGCGCGGGCGTGCCCAGACTGCTATCCTTGACGGACAGGTAAGGCTGAATGGTGAGATATGCCTGAAAGCGTCTACCCGCGTGGAAACGGGAGATAAAGTTGAGATTAGCTTGGCGCTTGAGCGTGAGGATGTTTTACTCGCTGAAAATATCCCGCTGAATATCATTTACGTTGATGAAAATGTTATTGTGATTAACAAGAATGCCGGCATGGTGGTTCACCCAGGTGCAGGCAATCCCAGTGGCACCCTGGTCAACGCTTTGTTGTATAAATGGCCCGAACTCCGCGAAGCAGGTGAAGCAGGGCGACCAGGTATTGTGCATCGCCTGGACAAAGACACTTCCGGCGTATTGATTGTCGCGCGGAATAACTCCAGTTACAAATGGCTGGTAAGGCAATTTAAAAGCCGAAAAGTTATTAAGAAATATCTCGCCTTGCTTGATGGTCATCCGCCGACACCCAGCGGTCGCATTGAAGCAAATATTGGCAGGGATGATACCCATCGTCAGCGTATGACGGTGAAGTACGGTCAAAGCCGCGCGGCAATTTCGGAGTATCAGACGATACAAACTTACCCAAGACATACCCTGGTCGAAGTGCAACCCCATACCGGAAGGACGCATCAAATCCGGGTTCACATGGCATTCATTCAGGCGCCGATTACTGGCGACAGAGTTTATGGGCGACGCAAGTTGAGCGTTCCCATTGAGCGTTTCTTTTTGCACGCCAACAAACTGGGTATCATTCTGCCGGGTGATAAACAAATAACGGAGTTTGTCGCGCCATTGCCCGATGATCTCAAGGAAATATTGAAAACAGTGGAGAAAATGAACTAATGAAAACTTTCGATTTTCGCTCAGATACCGTTACCAAACCATCCGACGCCATGCGCGAGGCGATGGCAAAAGCCGTTGTTGGCGATGACGTTTACCACGAAGACCCAACGGTCAATCGACTTGAAGCAATGACCGCGGAGCTTCTGGGAAAGGAAGCGTCACTGTTCGTTAGTTCGGGCACGATGGGCAATCTGGTTGCTGTCCTGGCGCAGTGCCAACGAGGTGACGAAGTGATTATGGGTACCCAGGGCCATACCTTTTTGCATGAAGCCGGTGGCGTATCGGTTTTGGGTGGTGTGTCGATGTTTACAGTGCCCAACGATGCTGATGGCAGTATTCCGCTGGCGGGTCTTGAGGCTGCAGTGCGCAATCATTTTGACGTGCATGAGCCTATTAGCAAGCTGGTTATTCTCGAAAATACACAAAATTTCTGTGGTGGAGCGGTGCTGAATCCTTACTATGTATCCGAAGTGGCCACGTTTTGTAAAAAACGTGGTTTGGGTTTACATATGGATGGTGCGCGTTTGTTTAATGCCGCGGTGGAATTGAATATGCCTGTTTCCGAAGTGGTGAAGGAAGCTGATTCGGTTACTTTTTGTCTCAGCAAAGGACTTGGCGCGCCGGTTGGCTCAATGTTGAGTGGTACAAAAGCGTTTATCCAAAAAGCACGTCGATTGCGCAAGATTTTGGGTGGGGGCATGCGTCAGGTAGGTATTCTCGCCGCCGCGGGCATCTACGCCCTGGAGCATAATGTGGAACGCTTGCGCATTGACCATGTACGTGCCAAACAGCTGGCATCTGGCATCTCAGAACTGCCAGGCGTGCAGATAACGCGGGATACACCCCATACAAACATTATTTTCTTTGCTTTGGATGACACTGTGAAAATTGATACGCCAACCTTCCTTAAGAAACTGGCTGAAAAAGGCATTTTGATTATGGATGTGGGACCAAGAGAGTTTCGAATGGTGACACATTTGGAAATTAGCGATGAAGGTGTAGGGCAGTGTCTGCAAGCATTTAAGGACGTTTTAGGCTAGTCTATACATAATACCTGGCATTCTACTTGCACTTTAATTGCCAGGGAATGCCTATGAAGAACGCGAAGTTACTCACATTATTGCTGACCATAATGCTGGCTTTGGCGTTCTTTTCATTAAACGGTGAATCGCTCTATGCACTTGCTAATGCGGATGCTGAAGACAGTCAGCCTGAAGCAGCCGAACCGAGTGTTGATCGGCTTTATATTTACAGTTTTCCGATTATGAAAAATGGCAATGCATTGCTTGACCCAGTAGGTCCGATTGGGGGAACGTTTACGTCGGTATTGACTGATCCATCAGACAGCAATGTGGTCATCGGCGGACACTATGAAGCAGGCGTGTTTATCAGTTTTAACCAAGGCAATACCTGGTATGCCAGGAATAACGGTCTGCCAAATTTAAAAATACAATCACTCGCCATTCATCCGCGCCATTCTAATATTCTGTACGCTGGTACCTATGGCAATGGTATTTTCCTTTCGCGGGACAGGGGCTTGAACTGGATTCCGTGGAGTGGTGGCGTGCTTGAAAACCATATCATTTACGATATCGCGATTGACCCCACCAGCCCATCGATTGTTTACACTGCATCCCGTGTTGGAGGGAGTTTGATGGGCTACATTTACCGTTCGACTGACGCGGGCAAAACCTGGCGGGTTGTTTATCGTGGGGACTGGTTTGACTCTTTGGACTACTTTTACGAAGTAGAGGTCCATCCATCGGGGATTAATGCGGTTTATTTTTCAGCTCATGAACATGGATTTTATCGCAGCGTTGATAATGGACTCAATTTCTCGGCGATAAATGCGGGCGTGAGCGATTTGTCCGCGCGTGGTCTGGCGATGAACAGGGCTAACCAAAACGTCCTGCTGGGTGCCGTGTGGAAAGGCGGAGGCATCTATAAGAGCACAAATCTAGGCGTCTCATGGCAATCTTCACGGACTGGTTTGCCCGCCAGTGCGAAAATTACGAAAATCAAGGCTGACCCAAACGATGCCTACGGTAACCGTTACTTCGCGACGACCTATACCAACGGCTTGTATGTTAGTGAAAATAGCGGTGGCTCATGGCAAAACCGTGGCTGGAATGGCAACCATATTAATGATATCGCGATTTCACTTTACTATCCCAAAACCTGGTTTATGGCGACGCAATATTCAGGCATGGTGCGTACCCGCGATGGGGGCGCGAGCTGGTCAATGATTATGGACGACTTGCGCCTGTATTCGGTTACGGGGATACAGTCTTTAGGCGATGATCCGGATGCCATGTATGTTTCTATTTATGGTATGGGCGTGTACCGTTATGTGCCTTCTGAAAACAACTGGCAGGCGGTTAATTCTGGTTTGGCAAGTCTGGAGATAAGTGTTTTACACAGTGATGGCAAGTCGCTTTGGGCAGTCGCGCAAGATGGCTTATGGCGTTTTGATGGTGATAAATGGCAATCTGTCGAGTTGCCTTTGGTGTCTGCGGGGAATGTGGACGCGCTGAAAAGCTGGCAGGCATCCCGCCTGGGAGAGCCATTTGTTGAACAGGTGTATCGCCTGGCACCACAAGACAACGCGCTGGAAAGCACTGGTGAAATCAATCGTCTGCAAATGACCGCGTTAGGGTCACTGGGTGACTTGCTTTATTTTGGAACGGATAATGGCGTTTGGCTTAATGATGCGGGTAAATGGACGCATTTAGGACTTGAAGGCAAAATCATTTACACCATGGCGATTGATGAGAAGACACAGTCGCTTTGGGTTTCTGCTTGTGGAACTCAAAATGACTGCCAGGTTTTCCAGCATTTTGAAGGTGGATGGTTTGAACGCGACCAAGGATTAAATGGCGCGCAAATCAATCAATTGCTTTTTGCTGATGAAACACTGTTAGCGGTTGGAGAGATGGGAATACATCGCTGGGATGACGCGAATAAAGCGTGGAAGCTGGTGTATCAAGTGTCTGATGGCTTGCTGAGCATTACGCAAAATCCAAATGAGCCAAAGCAATTACTGGCAGGCGGGAATGGGATTGTTGTGTATAGCGATGACTTTGGAGAAAACTGGCAGGAATTTTACACAGAACTGACCTGGACATACCCGGTTTTGGCATTCAGCCCAGGTGAAAATGTAAAGTTCTTGTTAGGAAGCATCGAATCCGGCCCTTTTATCATGGAAATTGATCAATAATCGACTACAATTTTTCTAAGTTGGAATTCAGCTAAGAGAAATGGAGCGGAAACCTTGTTAATCATTCTTTCAGATTTACACCTTGCTGACACAAGCCCTTACAATTTAGGCATTAACCGCAGTAATCTCAACCTGCCTGGACGGGTTTACCGCACTTTTTTCCGGGAAATTGCTGAACTTATCAAGGATGGTGATGTAAAACACATCGATCTTGTTCTGGCGGGGGATATTTTTGAAATTACGCGTTCTGTCTTGTGGCATCAGGGTGACCTGCGCCCTTATGTGCATAATGACGAAGTTACCGCGGGTTCTCCGCATGAACGACGTATCTTAGACATTCTCGATGCGATTGTTCTAGACCCCAAGGTTGGGGATACTGCCAAGGTGTTCCAAAGCTTACCTGAGCTTTTCAATTTGCCCGTAAATATTCACTATGTCCCAGGCAATCATGACCGTCTGGCAAACGCGTCAGTAGCAATACGCAACAAAGTCCGTGCTTTTTTTGGTGTTCCGGAAAGCGATGAGCCATTCCCGAACCAGTATTTGCATTATCGCGATGATGAAGTGCGGGTATTAGTGCGTCATGGGCATGAGTACGACCATACAAATTTTGGTGCAAATTTGGCTTTGTGGCCTGAAATTCCCTTAATCATTGACAAAATCTATTACGATATGCCTGTTTTGGGGGACATTGTAACGATGGAAATAGCCAGTAAATTACCCCTGCTTTTCCGGGAACGTTACGGTGATGATGAGATTTTGGGCGATACACATTTAAAGCGGATGTACCAACGCCTGATTGACTTTGATAACGTGCGTCCGAATGGGGCAATCATGAGCTTTTTGTTTTCAACCCCAGGCTTGAGTACCAAAGAAATTTGGCTGATTATTGAACCGGTTTTTAGAGATCTCTTGGATGATATCGCGAAGAATGACGATTTAGCTGAGGATATTGTCTTGTTAGGCAATTTCAAAAGGTTTAGCGCAAAGGCGATTGCCAGTATTTTAAAAGCCCGTGTTTGGCGGCGGGGAATGCCGATTTGGATGTTTAACGCGCTTGTTAATCCAGCCGCGAAAAAATCAGGCGTTGATGCCGACATGGATATTATTGTGAAAGAACAATTCCTAAAACAAAATGACAATGATTTGCGTTGTTTGGTAACTGGGCATACCCATAACGCGATAGTCCGTTTGTTGAGCGTGGATGATGGTGTTGAAAAGTATTATTTAAACAGCGGAACTTTTCGTAATGTGATTATGCCAACTCCTGGCTATGATAAATTTGGCAGATTACGTTCAAAGGCGCGCTTGCTGATTTACGAAGAAGGGGAACAGAACCCAGAATATACCCGCGAAACGGGCTGGTCTTTCGATTTCAACGCTCGCTTAGGCTTTGGTGCTGAAGCAGAAAACTTAATTGACAGCTTGGCTGATTAAATCCATTACTCGCTGATAATCCTTTTTACGGACATAAATGCCATAGCTTACTGATGGCCTATTTGCACCTTTATACATAGCCAGGTTCGAACGCGCATAAGAGCTGGTATCTAATGCCATGCCGATGCTTCCACGTGTTTTATAGGTTCTGATGCGGTAGGGAATTTTATTCTTGATGAGTATATTCTCCACGCGACGAACTTCACCAGCGTTTGAATCTGTCAATACCTTCTTTAGAAAAGGAATGAGCATGAAAATTTCAATTATTTTCGTCTTAAGCATGGCTTAATGTCTCCTAATCTGTTTTACTTGGAGGTGCTAAGCTTGACCATTTTGCCTTTTTGGTCGAAGGTCATACGGGCAAACTGGTCAAAGTTTTTAGAGCGATACTCGTGGCTTTTCTTCACGGTAACCACATAGCGTTGGCTTTGTTTAATTGCTTCCAGGGTATTCTTTTTATCTGTAGCAGGGTCGGAGGTGGATTGAATGACACCCAGGAGCGGGCTGATCGCCATTTTTCCTTCTTCCATGCCTGGCATGTAGGATTTGATTACCTTACGGACTTTGTTCAGGATTTCATTTGGCATTTCATCCTGGTTGATAATCATATCTGGACGTGAATCGCTGATGGTCTTAATCACGGGCGATGTTGCCACGCGTACGATGGGTTTAGTGATTTCTTTGATGTCTTTACTGCTGGCAAGCGGGTCACCGTAAATGACGAAGGAGAGAATGGTTTTTTGGTCTTCTCCGTCCAGGAAGCCTTGGTCAGCGGTCATTTTGCTGGCAAGGGCTAATTTCGCACGCATCAGCGCGTAACCCACAGCGACTTCCTTTTTAACGTGCGACCAAAAATGATAAGCTAATAGGTCAGCCGCAACGAGAGTCTTGCCTGGCGCGCCATAAGCGATAACCGTTGAGCCAACAAAGGCACGTGTGCCACGTGACAGGAAATTGAGAGCAACGGAATCATTGACTTTTTTGTCAAAAACCCAGGCACCATAGCAGGCTTCGCTCAGGACGATGGCGGGCGCGCCACTTTCCTGAGTGAAATTCTTGGTGTTAAGCGCAACGGGATATTCGAGGTCGGTACCCTCGCGACTTAAATCACGCTGACCGTACCATTCGTTCGTATCTTTAAGACCATGCAGGTTGAAATAAGCGAATTGTGAACTGGCTTTGCGCGATTCAAGCAGGTTTTTATTGTTGGTTGGAGGTGATGTGAGCAGACGCTTGTTGTCATCAATAACACCGTACACGCCTTCAGAGGCGCGTTTCCAGACCTCCGCGCTGATGCCCAGGCTTTCAATGTTGCTGGGCTTTGTGCCAAAGACGCGTAACCACGAAAACAGGGTTACAAAAAGACTGCTAAGTACGTTGAAAAAGGCACTCTTTTTGGACTTTCGTTTCAATGCGTATTCGTTGTTCAGGAAACGCAGCTGTTCAATGAGGTAACCAGCATCTTTTCCCTTTTCATCGGGAAGCCGACCGACAGGCCATTGTTGCACGAAATAGTTATCGTCAAGAGTGGCATAAGGGTTATCGGATGGAACATTGGGGTCACTGTCGTCGGTTGGATTGGGCAAAAGGTGGAAGGGAACAATGTCGTTACCACCGACAATGAGCAAAGCGCCGATCATCTCGCCACGCTGGGAGAGTTTCGCATCCAAATCCACCAAAGCAGATTTTAGGGTATTGGCATCGCAGTTTTCAATTTGCGTTGTGCCGAGTTCTGTACTGATTTCCGCGTCATCGGGAATGAATACGGTACTGTTCCAGCCAGGCAAGGCGAGAATTTTTGCTGAGAGACTCTTGATAGAGTCGATAATGACCTGGGCGGTGTTTTCGCCATATTTGCTTGCAAGATTTTTGCGACTTGTGAATAAAACATAGCTTGGGAAGCGTGTATCCGCGTTGGACAATTCCGGGCGGTGAATTTTTCGCGTCACCTGGTCAAAGTCAGATTGAATTTCGTCCAGTGCGGCGACGGTTTGGCGGGTTTCCTGGGTGAAGAGACTTTCTTCAAAGTGTTGTTCGCTGAATGCCACATTACTGGGCGGTGTGGCAATGTCTTGTTTGAAGAAAGAGGCTGTTGGGATTTCGGAATAATCCACGGCGATATTTTCATCACTTTGTAATATATTGAGCAAATTTGAAGGCTTAATTGGAACGGTGGCCTGTTCTGAAAGCAACGCCTGAAGGGCATCTTCCGCGGACATTGTGCTGTGCGCAATGGCTTGTGTGGCTTCCGTATCTGACACTTGTTGAGTGGCAGGGGCACTGTGTGACGAAGAGGAAGCGGTTGCCAGGATGTTCCAACCCAGGTCAGCAGCGACACTGGCGGGTACGGGAAGGTCGAGATAGACTTTGAGGTCTTCAGGCCACAAAGGCTGATAGACATGGTTTGGGCCAAGCAAGCGGTGCACGACCTGTCCGCTGACGTCATGGGCAGCAGCCCAGTGTAGTTTTTCAACACCCGCTGAATCTTTTTCGTTACTCATATCAGCGAGCGCGGAGAAGATTTTGATTTGCAAACAGTCTTTCCAGCGACTTGAGTAGAGTTCGGTGAGTGTCTTTAACAATGTCGCGTTACTCATTTGCAAGACGATGTTTAAATGCATAATAGCTGGCAGGGGCGAAGATGGGTTTTGGGCAAGGCTTTCAAGCACGGACTTTTCCGCGGCGTTATAGTCGCCTGATTCAAATTCGGAACGCGCTTGGTTGAGCGCGGGAAGCCAGGGAGACAGGGTTTTGTCTAGGCTGACACTGCGGGTGAGATATGCCAGCGCGGTTTCGTTTTCGATATTGGATTTCCCTGAAAGGCGGGAGTAAAGGCTGAGCGCTTCGGTAAATTCCGGGTCAAAGCGGAGAAGACGTTCCAGCGTGGCAAGTGCCATTTCTGTGTCGCCTAATTCGACTAAAGCAGAGGCGTAGATGAAATTGACCAACAAGTCTCCTGGGTAACTTGCCATCCATATTAAACAGGCCTGACGAACAAACTGGAACTCGCGATTGGTGATAGCTGTCTGTACGAGCGTCAGGAATTTACTGCGTCGGATAATCATGATGTCATCGGTGTTTTGGGATTGATATGGTCTCATTTTCTTTTCGGTGCCTCTTGTAGGTTATCGAGTAGATTTTGTGCGACTACCGCGGCAAGCTGACGACGGATGCTTTGGTCGCTGGGGGCAAGTTGAGAAGCTTGCTTGAGCATCAACTCTGCACTGCGAAAATCGCGACTGGCTTTGTATGCGTTGGCAGCGTGCACGTAGGGTCGGGGGTCTTTGCTAACTTGTTCAATGGCCTTGTTGTAAACTTGCAGGGCCTGGTCGTTTAGGCGCTGGTCTTGCAGGCTTTGGCCGAGTTCCAAATAGGCTTCAATAAGACTTGGGTTGAGTTCAAGCGCTTGCTTGAGGTAAGTTTGCGCGGTTTCGTGGCTGTTGTTTTGGCGGTTTAGAGCGCCAAGCGCGAGAAGCGTTTCGGGGTTGCTTTTATCGAGTTGTAAGCTTCTTATCAAAGTCTTTTCTGCATTTTGTTTTTGGTCAAGGCTTATCTGATATTGCGCGAGCAGATTGAGCACGTTTGGATAATCCGGGTGTTCATGTGCCAGATTGGTTGCCATGCGCAAGCCGTTGGCAGGGTTCTCGCGTGCTTCAATTCTGATACGATAAATTTCGAAGGTGATAGGGTCTTTGGCAATTAGCATGGCGTCGTTCGCCAGCTTTTTGGCTTCATCAAAGGCCTGGCGCGAAATGAGTGTTTCAATTTTTACTTTCAACGCTCGTTCGCAGTTGAGCGAGCGATTAATTACTTTATCAGCAGTTTCCAGGGCTAAATCATAGTCCTGAATGACGAAGTAAAGTTCGGCTAAAGATTCCAGATAACTGTCATTATTGGGTTCGAGAATGTGCAGTTCTTTGTAATATGCGATGGCTTCCGGGTAATCACCGAGTTGACGGTTGATGTCTGCCAGGGCTTCAATGACGGGAATCGTGTTGTATTTGAGCGAGTTGGCCTTCGCAAAATGGTTGCGGGCGGTGTGGAGATCACCTTCACGCAGAGCAAGTTCGCCTAAGTATTGCCAGTAGCCTGGATTATTGGGTTCCAGTTCAAGGGCAAGTTTTACGCTTTGGGTGGCGTCTTGCAGTTTGACTTGTTTTTCCTGTATTTCTGCGCGCAGGATAAACCATTCAGCTTCGTCTTGCCAAATGTTTAGGGCACGGTTGATGGCTTCTTCGGCAAGTTCAGGTTCGCTGACTTGCGCTAATGCTAAAGCAGCATGGTGCAAAGCCTGAAGGTTGGGCTTAATGGGAATGCTGTTGAGTATCTCGCAGGCTAAATCGGCTTGTTTGTCGATATTTTGCAGGGCATATTGGAACTGGAGTTCATTATCATGCGGGTACATGGCCAGAATTTTAGAAATACTGACGGTGTCTTTGAGCACCGCGATGGCTTGTTTAGCGATATGGCTGTTTTTAACGCGTGCGTCAAGCTGACTGCTGTCATCAAGGTGGCCAGCAAACTGTGCTTTGCCTATGATTTCTATGGCTTGTGTGAGACTGGGTTCTAAGTTGGCTTTGGCTAGCGCGATTTGCTCATCAAAGACCGATTCATCACTTCTGTCGGAGGTGAACGCCTGGGGTAGATGGCGTTTAACCCGCAAATTGAGACAAGTTCTTTGCATACGGGCCTTATCTGCCAGGTAATCGGCAAAGACCAGGTTCAAGCGTGGATTTGATTTACAAATATGTGTTGCCTGACTGAAAAGCTGATTAGCGAATGACCAGTCCTGCAGTTTCCAGGCTACAAGGGCAAGTGCCAGGGATTGCCAAACCTTGCTGAATTGTTCAGCCAAGCCCAGTGGCTTTTCGCCTGAATTATCAGTTGTTGAAAAACCTTCTTTGGCAACTTGAATGAATGCCATTGCCTGATGTGCCTGACCTTCATGTTCGCTAATCATCGCTTTCGTCGCCATGGGGATGAGCTCTTCTTCAACTGGCGTAAGAAATTGTTCGTATATCAGACTGGCTTTGGTCAAATCCTTTTCCAAAAGCGCGTCCAGAGCCAGGCGTTGGGCTAATTCAAGTTCGATTTCGTTTAGACTTTCTTTGCGGTTTAACTCTTCCAGGGTTTGGTCAAGACTGGCTTTATCGCAGGAAGCGAGTGCCAGATCCAGGCTGAGAATACGGGCGTTTTTGTTGCTTTCGTTTGTCTTAAGGGCGAGCTTGGCATATTTACCAGCCACCTCATAGTTCGCAAGCAAGCGGTTCAGGTAAGCGACACGCAGGTATAAACCTTCCGTGTCAAGTGGCAGGATGCCGGAATTTTCTTCGGGTATGAAAGCGCTTTGAATGCATTCAATGGCGCCACTCTCAAGGCGGCGCAATAAGGGTTCCAGGGATTCCAGAGAAGAAAGATATTGCTTGTCGGCGCTTAGGACGTCAGCACGGAGCATCGCATAGCCAGCCTGTTGACCGTGTTTTTGTTTTATATGGTCAAGGAAGTTTAAGGCGATGTTGTTTTGCTGATGCTCAAGGAAAGCATAGGTGATTTGGCAGCTTTCAACAAAGCTGGGGTTTTCATTTTCAGTGATAGCGCGTTGTAAGATATCCACCGCAAGCTGGGTTTCGTTCATGCGCGCGTAGAGCCCGGCAATGTGCAGGTAATCTTCGGTGGGGATGTCGGATGTTTCCAGCATTTTGGACAAGGTGATTTTTGATTCATCGACGGCGTTATTGGCCAGGTAAACCCGCGCCAGTGAAAGATGTAAGATTTGTTCTTCAGGGCGACGGAAAATCGCGTCCTTTAAGGCTTGAATGGCATCATGAACGCGATGGTTGGCTTGCATGAACTTGCTGTACCAAAGCACGTTGTGAGTGTCGGTGGGGGCAAGTTCCAGAGCGGTTTGGGCGCTTTCAATCGCTTTGTCATTGAGACCGGATTTCAGGTATGCATGTGAAAGAGCATGACGGGAGGCAAGGTCGTTGGGGTTGTAGGAGATGGCCTCCTGCAGCGATGCCATGCTGATATCGTCATAGCCCAAGTCAAGCGCGACAAGGCCTATCTGACGTTGCAAGTGTTGGTAGAAACGCGGGGCTTTCGCTTCGGGTAAGTCGAGCAAGTAGAGATAATCTTCGTAAGCTTCGTTTAGTTCACCAAGTCTGGCTTTTACGTCAGCTTCGAGTAATTTCATTTCAAAACTGGCATCATAGGTGGCATTGCGGTCCTGGAGTGTGGGTAACAAAAGACGCAAATCTTCTTTGATGGCTTGCGAAGCGTCGTCATCGACATCAACCTGGTAAACCAAGTTTTGCATGTATGCCAGCAAGGCTTCATTCGAGCGCAGGCTTTGCCAGGCGAATTTGAAAATGTTGTTGGCACGCAGGCGCTCACTTTTGGCTGCCAGTGTTTCAGCCAGGACCAGCGCGAGTTGGGCATTGTGGCTGTAATCGTTTTCGAAGGCTTGAATGGTGTCCCAGGCGTCTTCGATGTAGCCTTGCTTGAGCAGCGCGGAAGTCAGCGCGATGCTGGCTTCAAGGTTATCCGGGTTGAGCTGAATGGCTTGCTTGAGTGTTGAAACAGCTTCGGATGATTGATTTTGAGACAAATAGAACTTGCCTAAAGCGGTCAGGATTTGCGGGTCATTAGGTATAGCGATCTGCGCTTTTTGTAAGGTGCTGAGCGCGGAGCTGTTTTCGCCAAGAATAGCCCAAATGCGTGCCAAAGCTAACCAGCTGGCTGCTTTTTCTGGCGCGAGCGCGCTGGCTTGACTTAGTAACTCGCGGGCTTCATCGGTACGGCCGCTTTTAAGATAGGCTTCAGCAAGAATAACCATGGCTTCGCCATCAAGCGGGTCTTGCGCCAGGAAATTACGCGCAATCGGGATGGCGATTTCAGCTTGTTCGGCGGTGATGGACAGTTGTGCGTAATAAAGCGAGTCGTCTCGGCTGGGATGCGTGCTGGCATTAATAATTTCAGCAAAAGTATCGAGCGCTTTTTGGGGCTCGTGCGCCTGGAGATAGAGTTGGGTGAGTTCCCGTTTGTGTTCTAAATTTTCATTTTCGATAAAGGTAAGGAGAGCAAGGTTTTGAATCGCATCCTGTAAATTCGCCAAATGCTGGTTGATTTTACTGGCCAGTTTGATGGTGTCCAGGTGGTTGGGGTTCTCAAGCAGGGCCTTGTTGATAAATTCAAGGGCTAAAGCGTAATTTTTGCTTTCAAAGGCAACCCGGGCAGCGTGGAATTTGTCAGAGCTCGCTAAAAATCGCGATGGTGGCGACGAAAGGAGATTGCTGCTTAGGTCTGCATCGCTAATATATTCGCTTTCTGGCGAAATTGCAGCAAAAGCAGGGTAACGCCAGGCATAAAGTTTTATGATTGAACGGTCGGACAGCGTGTTGAGCAAGTACAAGGCCTGGTGCACGTCGCCTTCGTAAATGAGAAATTCAGCGTACTCGCTGATGTAGTGTTCATTGTCGGGGTCAAGACTGAGTACTTCTTCCCAGATTTTGCGCGCTTCTTCGGCTTGCGTTTTTTCCAAATCTTTAGCAAGCTGATTTAGGAATGATGCCCGTAAGGTTTGAAAATCCTGCTGAACGGATTGAATTGTTTCTGCTGATTCATCGTTTAGGCCAGCATACTGTTCCAAAAGCGCGCGTTTGCGGTTAAGATTGATTTTTTCAAAATCCGACTTGGTTTCATCACTTTCTGGGTTCAGGTCGTATAAATGACTTGCTAAAAGACGAATGAAAGCTTGTATTTCATATTTTGGGAGCATTTTGAGCAAGGAAAGTTGAAAGTCAATGCTCGCGTCTGTGGCAAGGGTGGTGTAGAGCTGATATCGTTGGTTTTCGTCAAGGAATAGCGTGTTTACCGTGTGTAAAATCAGCGTTGTGATGGCATCAATGCTTTCTGGCTCGGTGTTGTCTATCAGCGCGATGAAAGCATCTTCAAGGTCGGGAACAAAGGCGGGAAGAATGACAAAAGCGGTTTTCCATACATCAGCACGTTTATTGACTGTGCCAAGGAAATCAGCCAGTTCAAACCAGCCATCATGTTCCAGTCTGAAGTTCCGCAAAGCTAAAGCGAGATAAATAGCGTCGGACAAGTTGCCTGGTTCCAGTCCAGTGGTGCGAATAGTTTCGAGCAGGCGTTCGCTTTTGTGTTGCAGTTCTTCGGGAAGGTCAATGGACAAATCGCGGTAATCTTCATTGAGAAGATCAGGGCGCAAGGTGAAAAGCGCGAATTTGGATACTTGCCAGTTAAAAAGACTATTGCCTGCTAAGGCAATCCAGTCTTCAGGGTGTTCGATTGTTGCAATCGCTTTCCAAACCAGGGGGTCTTGCCTGTAAGCCTGGATAATCTTGCGGTTTATGTTTGTCTCGAAGGTTTCGTTAAGGTGATTTAAAAACCATTGAATAGCCATTTTGCCCTCCTTGAATTATGGCGCGACGAACAAAATCGGCTTTAGCAGGAAATAGGCAACAGCCAACAGTACCAGGCTTAAAAACACAAAGAAAATACCGATGCCAGTGTTTGACTGGGTGAGATCATTCAGCGAACTCAACAACATGGAGGCGTTGCCGACCAAACCGGAAACACCGTCAGTCAAACCTTTTTGGGCGAGTTTGGCGGTTGACTCAGCAATGGTGCGAATGTTTCTGTTCATGGCCTGTCTTGCCAAAATGATGATGCTGATAACCAGGCAAACGATACCCAGTAAAAAGATTACCCCAGCAATCGTAATGATGATTTGGACATTGTCTTCTAACATAGTAACTCCTCTATAAGTCCTTCAGTTACTATGTTGCAACTAATATGCCAATCAAGGCCTGTATTAAGGCTTTTTCTTATAGTTGACGACTTCCAAAGGCAGGTGATTGATGTCAATGACGGGGTCATCGCAGAACAAAACTGCCCGTTCGATAGTGTTGCTCAATTCGCGAATGTTACCGGGCCAGTTGTAATTCATCATAGCTTCCATGGCACGTGGACTGACGTCGAGAATGTTCGAGCCCTGGCGCATATTAAAGCGACGCACAAAGTAGCCGACGAGTTCCGGGATGTCATCTTTACGTTCAGCGAGTGTGGGCAGGTCTAGGTCAACCACCTTGAGGCGGTAATAAAGGTCTTCGCGGAATTCGTGTTTTTCAATCATCTCGCGCAGGTTGCGGTTGCTGGCAGCGATGATTTGCACATCGACGTCAATTAATTTCGTGCCACCAACGCGACGGAAAGCCCGTTCTTCAAGCGCGCGCAGGAATTTTGCCTGCAGGTCCATGGGCATTGAGGAGATTTCGTCCAAAAACAAGATGCCATCATTCGCGACTTCCATCAAACCGATGCGCCGTTGGGTAGCGCCGGTAAAGGCCCCGGCTTCGTGACCGAAAAGTTCTGATTCGAACATGGTGGGTTGAATGGCTGGGCAGTTGATGTCAATAAAAGGCTTACCAGCGCGCGGACCGCTTTGATGAATAAAGCGCGCGAGAACTTCTTTACCGGTGCCAGTTGGGCCGGTGATAAGCGCGGAAACGGACATTTCAGAAGCGCGACGGGCGAGTTCCACAACGTGCGCCATTTGAGGCGATGAACCCACGATAAATTCAAGATTTTTGCCCAGGGATGCGCGCCAGTGGTTTAGTTCACGGCGCATACTGATGACTTCGTTGGCGCGTTTTACAGCGGCTTCGAGCTTGATGAGGTCAAGGGGTTTTTCGATGAAATCCTGCGCGCCGGCTTTCATGGCATCGACCGCCATGCTCACTTCGCCATGCGCGGTGATGATGATCACTTGCGGACGCATGGGTAGACGGGCGACTTCGTCGAGCAGGTGGGGGCCATAGCCATCTGGCAGCTGCACGTCAAGGATAATGACGTCGGCTTTGCCTTCTTTCACGATAATACGGGCATCGCCAAGGGTGCCGGCTTCAAGTACTTCGTAGCCTTTTGAGCGTAAAAATTCGCTTATTACCATTCGTGCGGTTTCTTCATCGTCAACGACCAAAATACTAGTTGTCATTTTTCTCCTTTATGTCTGACATGGGCAATAAAACCCGGAACATGGTGCCACCGGGGAAGCTTTCAACAAAGATGTAGCCTTTGTGCGCGGTCACAATGCGCTTGGTGATGGCCAGGCCAAGTCCGGTACCGGTTGTTTTTGTGGTTTGGAAGGGTTCAAAAATATGTTTAATAATGTCATCAGGGATGCCTGGGCCAGAGTCAGCGACGGTAATCTCATATTGCGGGGGCTGGCTGTCCTGGGCGGGGCTGATTTGAATACTTAGCGTGCCACCTTCTGAATCCATCGCCTGAATACTGTTGCTGATAAGGTTCACAAAAACCTGTTCAATGGCACGTCCATCAGCCAGGACAATCGCGTTTTTAGGTTCGGATTCAAAAAGATAATTGATATTTAAGCGTGTCATGCGGGGCGCCCAGCGTTCAAGGATGTTCTCCAAGAGCGCGCTTATGTTCATGGGTAAGGGCTGATATTCGACTGGTTTGGCAAAGGTGAGCGTTGAATCGGTGAGATGGGTTAGCCGCTGGCAATCCTGTTGTAAGCGCATGACAAGATTATAATGCGGATCTTCAGGTTTCATGTTCATGCCTATGAACTGTAAACCCGTGGAAATGCTGTTGATGGGGTTTTTGACTTCGTGGGCGAAGACGGCGGAAACTTCGCCAAGAAACGCGCGTTGTTCCAGTTGTTTGCTGTGCTGAAGCAACTGTTCGGTTTGGCTTAGGTCTCTCAGTAAAATGATGATGCTTTTGACTTCACCATCCAGGATAATGGGCACGCAAGTGAGTTGAGCGGGAAATGCATTTCCGCGCCGGTCGTTGAGCATTAGGTTTGTGCCAGCGATGGTGCTGATGCCTTGTTGGGCAGATTTATAGTGCGTGGCAAGGTTTTCATTGCCGATGAGCACCATTTCGATGTCTTCCAGAAAGACTTCTTTGCTGGCGTAGCCCAGGATGATTTCCGCGGCGGTGTTCATTTCCGCGATGCGCAAGTCGGGGGTTAGAACGATAAGTCCTTCGTTCATGTTTTCTGTGATGCCGCGTTCGATTTGCACAATATGGCGCATGGTGTTCAGGCGTTTTGTGGCATTTTCGAGCGCGTGGATTTTTGCCAGGATACTCACGCTTTGATTAGCAAGCAGGGACAAAAAGCGCATCGTTTCGACGGTGGGAATGGGAGTAATGCCTGTGGCATAGATAACCGCATGACAATGGTTTTCATCACGGACAGGCAAGATGACGGCATAGCTGTAGTCTTTGGCTAATGTGAACTCGTGAAGCATATGTTGGGGTACGCTGTCTGTTAGCCAAAGGAAGTCGTAAACGGGCAGCTGACCTGTTCCTATGCTGATTTTTTGGGGTAATTGCTGACAGTTGAAGGTTTCTGGCAGGTTTGCTTTTGTAAACGCGCCATTTTCTGATTCTTGTGATAGATAAAGTGCGGTAATCGGGGCATTGAGAACAGACTTTACAATGCTGGCCGTAGCGAAGAGCAGACTTTTTGACGAGTTTTGTTCACCAAGCTGACTGAGCATGGTGAAATGGTCCATCATCAAGGGTATGTGAAATTCAGGTGGTTCTTTTTGTTCGGTGACTTCGAAATCGGGTGGATAAAAGGCCAGGAGCACGATGGTGTTGGTCAGGTTGATGGACGTCACGCGCATCGCGGTTTGCAAAATGTCACCGTTGGCAATACGAATCGCTGTCGGACGGGCATCGGTGCTGGTGATGTTGGTGTCGGTTTCGTAGGGAATAATGTCGCTGAGTTGCATGCCAAAAAGCTCATCTTCTGAGAACCGTGTGAGTTCATAAAACTTTTGATTGGCATACAGCAGGGCGTCTGTGTCGCGTTTGTAGATTACCGTCGCGACTGGTAGAAGTTCAAGAATTTTAGATTGCTGAAGAAAGTCAAGTTCTGACAGATAAGAAACAGCTTGAAAAGGAAGCTTTGTTTGTTGCACAGTTCTATGCCTTTTGATGTCCGTGTTTTTGGCGCAAATGTGCTGGCAGAATGCCTTCCAGGGAGCGATATTTGGCGACGGTTCTGCGCGCGATATTTATCCCTTTCTCAGCGAGAAGAGCTTGAATTTCAGAGTCGCTGTAGGGAGTTTCTTCTTCTTCAATGATTGATTTTATTTCAGCCCGGTACGCAAGACTGCGGTCAAAAAAGATGGCCATCGGCACGATGCGTTTGTTGGGTAGCTGCACGGTTTTTGTCGAGACCGCGCGCGAAATGGTGGATTCGTGCACGTCCAGTTCTTTGGCGAGTTTGGCGCGGGTGAGTGGCTGCATGGCTTTGTCGCCGTGGAGAATGTAATCTCTTTGGTAAACAATGATTTTTTCAAGCAAAAGCCGCAAGGCGTTTGAGCGTTGCTGAATGCATTTGATGAGCATGGACGCTTTTTCGATGTCACTGCGCCATTCGTCGGTTTTGTCTTTGTCAGCTTGTTTCATTGAAGATTTGAATAACGGATTGACGCGTAATGTGCCACCAACAGGCAGGATGATTTCGACCACGAGTGGGTTCTTTGGGTTTTCGTTGAGATAGTAAATGAGCACATCAGGCTGATGAAAGACATCCGGTGCTATAGGACTGGGGTTGCGCACGTCTCCCCAGTGCGCGCGCCCTGGGAAGGGGTTCAGGTTCTCGGTGATGAAGTTAGATATCTTTCGGATGTGCTGACTGGTCGTGCCCAGTTTTTTGGCAATTTCTGCATAGTTTTGCTGACTGAGCTTATGCAGAAAGTTTTGAACAACTTCGCGGGTATGTTCTGGAATTTTAACTGTTTCTGCTAAAGCGTCAATTTGGGCAAGCATCGCTTCTTGTGGGGTGGAAGAACAAACACCGACGGGGTCGCACCTTTTAAGCATTTCGATAATCTCGGTAACTTCAGATGGCAGGCGATGATGATATCGAGCGATTTCCATGACGGTTGTGGTGAGAAAGCCATCTTCATCGAGATGGTTGAGAATGTAGGCGGTAATCAGGCGGTCTTCAACGGCTAATTCTGCGGCAACCTGACGCAAGACGTAAGTGGAAAGGTCAACGGATTGTGATACGTATTGGTCTTCAGGGATTTGTTCGGTGCTTCCTGTGGTGCCAGTATAGAAGCTTTCGCGGGGTGAGATGAACACAATCGGTTCGTTGGAATCGTAGCTTTTTGGCTGGCTGCAAATAGGGCAGGCACCTGTTTCAGGCAACAGACGTTTACACATGGGACAGCGTCGTTCTTCCACCAGTTCCAACGCGGGGTTAGAGGCGAGTTCGGACTCAATTTTTTCCTGAAGTTCGCCACCGGTTAAACTAAGCAGAGTCATGGTCTGTGCCAGGTGTGCAGAAGTTGTGGTTGTGATTTGTTGATGGGGTATCTGTAACATCTTAATCCTTCCTGAAACGGTGTCGCCTTTGTGCAAGAATTATACCAAAGAAATCTGTCAAATACGCTATAATAAGAGTAAAGATTGCAAGTCTTTTAAGTCCGTAACAAAGGAAAGCATTTGACAGATTTATTTTATACAGAAGAAGAACTAGAAAAAGCGATTATGGTCGGCGTTTGGCTGGGGAAAAACAACTCAGCTGTACTAGACCTGGAAGGTTCGCTTGAAGAACTGGCTTTTTTAGCTGAAACCGCGGGAATAGAAGTGGTTGGCGAGATAAGCCAAAATTTAATCAATCCCAACCCCAAAACTTATATCGGTTCAGGTAAAGTCGAAGAACTAAAACTTTTGACTGATGAACTTGGCGCCGATATGGTGCTTTTTGATGACGAGCTTTCGCCACGCCATCAGCGCGAACTGGAGGAAGTCTTTGGTAATAAGGTCAAAGTGATTGACCGGACAGCCTTGATTTTGGATATTTTCGCGCAACACGCTGATACGGCCGAAGGTAAACTGCAGGTGGAGCTGGCGCAGTTGCATTATCGCCTGCCACGCTTGACACGCGCCTGGACGCATCTTGCCAGACAAGCCGGCGGTGGCGGTGGACGAACGGGCAGTGTGGGGGGCGTAGGTTTGCGCGGGCCTGGTGAAACGCAGCTGGAAACGGACCGACGGGAAATCCAAAAACGAATTACAAAGCTGGAAGATGAACTGGAAAAAGTACGCGAACGCCGTGCCCGACATCGCAGTCAACGCAAGAAAAGCAATATTCCGATTGTGGCTTTGGTCGGATATACCAACGCGGGAAAATCGACGCTACTTAACGCGATAAGCAGCGCGGAGATTTATGTGGCTGACCAACTTTTTGCCACGCTTGACCCAACCATTCGCCAGCTTCAGTTGCCGGGCGGAACGGAGGTACTGGTGTCTGATACGGTGGGCTTCATTCAAAAACTCCCCACACAGCTTGTAGCAGCTTTTCGTGCCACGCTGGAAGAAATTAACGAGGCTGATTTGCTGCTTCACATTGTGGATGCATCGCACGAGCATTACTTGGAACAAAGTTATTCGGTTTTGGAAACACTGCGGGAAATCGATGCCGGAGAGATACCCATCCTGACGGTTTACAACAAAATTGACCTTTTGGATGCGGAAACGTTAGATGATTTGGAACAAGATGCGGGGCAGGATACCTATTTCATCTCCGCAAAAACCGGTGAAGGTATTGAAGCTTTGCAGGAAGCGATTGCTGATGAACTCTTTACGGGGCAGTCCATGGTGAAGGTTTTATTGCCATATTCTGAGGGAAAACTCGTTTCAATTTTCCATGAACGCGGAAATGTGATTAACATAGAGCATTTGGAAGAAGGTATATTGATTTACGGACGATTGCCTAAGGAGACTTTGCCTTATTTCAGGGAGTATGCCATATAGGTTTTACGTTTGATGTTGCTGCCATTAGCTACAACGATTAAACAAAAAAGACCAGTGGAATTCCGCTGGTCTGATTTTTTTAAAAAAGATAAAAAAGCTTATTTTTCGACTTCGAAAACTTCGCGGCCCTGGTAGTGGCCACAGTTTTTGCAAACACGATGGGGCAAGCGAATTTCGCCACAGTTGGGGCAGTTCACGGCATTGCGTGCCTTAAGGGCGTCATGGGAACGACGGCGGTCGCGTCGGCCGGAAGTTGATCGTTGCTTTGGTAATGGGGTCATCTTACACTCCTACTCTCTAAATATTAACCAACTCATGATACTAGATTTAACGGCTTCGGTCAAGGATTTTCATGTAAATTGTGTAAAAGGCGAGTAGATAGTCCAGAAGATGAGACTTAAGTGCAGGAAAAAGACGAGTAAATGTCGGGAAACGTTATCACAAATGTGCAGAAGGGACTATAATATTTCGGGTTTGGCAACGCGATATGCTAAATCAACGATAAGACAGTATTTTGGAGTAAGTATGAAAATTAATGAAGCTTTGCGCATAGGCAATAAATCAGCGGTGGCCTTTGTTGGTGCTGGTGGTAAAACAACGGCGATGTTCAACCTGGCAAGGGAATTTGACTTCCCTTCGATTATCACTACCACAACTAATATGGGCCTTGAGCAGATTACGCTGGGTGACAAACATATCAATCTTAACGGTGATTTACCCGATGGCAGTGATTTTAGCGATGAAAAGGTTACTGTGGTGACCGACCGAATGAACGCCAACCGTTCGCGTTGGCAGGGTCTGGATGATTTGCAGATTTCCCGTTTGCGCAATGTGGCTGGTGTTCTTAGCCGGGCTTTGTTAATTGAGGCAGATGGCGCGAAAACATTACCCTTGAAAGCGCCGGGTGAAGATGAACCGATTATTCCCGATTTTGTTGACCAGGTGATTGTTATTGCCGGACTGGGCGCGGTGGGTAACTTTTTGGACGAGGGCAATGTGTTCCGTCCCGCACTTTATTCCGAACTGAGTGGCGAAGAACAAAACAAGCCGGTCTCGCTTGAGAGCATCGCGCGAATGTTGGTGAACCCGATGGGTGGGTTGAAAGGTATTCCTGAAAATGCCAAACGCACAGCTATTCTCAATCACGCTGATTTGGTGCCGTTAAATGACAGCGAACTGGCAATGTTTAGGAATTATCTTATCAAACATTACCACGAAGCTTATATCGGCTCTTTGCATGAAGGCTGGCTTTTGGGCTTATATTAGTCTGCATTAGTGCCAGGCACTTTTACTTCAACCTGGATTGTGTTAGACTGAACCCGATAAAAACAGGGTTGAAAAGCCCTTTATTTACGTGAGAGAAATATGCGAACAATTGTATGGAATGAAAAACAAAAATCGGTAGAGATTATTGACCAAAACGCTTTGCCACTTGAATACAAAACCGTAAATTTGCTGACTTACCAGGATGTGGTTTTCGCGATCCAGCACATGACCGTGCGGGGTGCGCCAGCCATCGGTGTAACTGGCGCGTATGGCATGGCTTTGGCAGCTTTGCATTCAACTAAAACTGAACTTGACGCGATGAAAGCGGAACTTCATCAAGTCGCCCAGGAAATTGGCAATGCCCGACCTACTGCAGTGAATCTTTGGAATTTAATCAATCACACGCTGGCATATATCAATCAGTTTGATGGTCATGTGGATGAGTTAAAAGACCATTTACTCAATCTCGCGCATCGCCTGGCGGAAGAAGACGTTGAGACCAACGTGCGTTTGTCTAAATATGGCGCTGAACTGATTAATGATGGCGACCATATTGTGCATCATTGCAATACTGGCGCACTGGCAACGGTTGATTATGGTACAGCTTTGGGCGTTATCCGCATGGCACACGAACAGGGCAAGAAAATCCATGTTTATGTGGATGAAACGCGACCACGCTTGCAGGGCGCGCGTTTAACCGCCTGGGAATTGAAACAATACGGCATTCCTTACGACATTATTACCGATTCATCTTCCGGGCATCTGATGCAAATGGGTTTGGTGGATAAGGTGTTTTTCGGCGCGGACCGTGTCGCGATGAATGGTGACGTGGCGAATAAGATTGGTAGCTATATGCTTGCCCTTGCCGCGGTGGATAACAAGATTCCGGTTTACTCGGTATTTCCTGTCAGCACAGTCGACGCGGAAATTTCCAGCGGTAAGGAAATTGAAATTGAACAACGCGATTCACGAGAAGTTTTGGATATCACTCTGGGTAAAGAAATTGTCGTTCCCAGTGGCGCGACCGCGGTCAATTATGCCTTTGATGTCACGCCGAACCGGCTTTTAACCGGCCTGGTGACGGAGCATGGCGTTTTGTATCCCCCGTTTTTTGAAAAGTTGGATAAAATCATACGCGAGGAATAAAAACAAATATGAAAGTCATTCTTACGGGCTCAATCGCCTTTGATTATTTAATGAAATTTCCAGGACTGTTTAAGGACACGATACTCCCCGAACACATTGAGAAAATCAGCCTGTCGTTTTTGGTGAACGAGATGATTCGCCAGGATGGTGGCGTTGGTGGAAATATTGCTTACAGTCTGGCAATGTTGGGTGGCAAGGCTTATATGTTCTCAACTGCCGGGCAGGACTTTGGCGAATACGCACAACGGCTTAATGATGTGGGCGTGGATACTACTGGTGTGCAGATTATCCCTGATAAGTTTACAGCTTCATTCTTTGCGACAACCGACACAAGCAACGCCCAAATCGCGTCATTCTATACCGGCGCGATGGCGAGTTCTGCAGAACTGAGCTTGCACGATGCCGACTTTGAAAAAGATGATTTTGTGATGATTTCGCCCACTGACCCCGGCGCGATGAAGCGATATATCCATGAATGCCAGGAACTCGGCTTGCGGATGCTTTTCGACCCCGGTCAGCAAATTATCAGCATGGATAAAGAGGACATTATCGCCGGCGTCAACTCCGCCCATGGCATTTTTGTGAATGAATATGAGTTTGAATTATTGCAAAACAAGACCGGTTTTAGCGCGGAAGAAATCATCAGTAAACCAGCGTTTTGTGTGGTTACACTGGGTGGTGATGGCGCTAAAGTTTACGCTGACGGGCAGGAATATTTCATTCCCATCGTTGAAGGGATTGAAGTTGTAGACCCCACCGGTGTCGGCGACGCTTTTCGCGCGGGCTTTTTGCGCGGTTACATGGGCGGTTTGGGCTATCAGCTTTGTGGGGAGATGGGCGCGGTGAGTGCCGCCGTTTCCATTCAGCACCCGGGCCCGCAGTGCCATCGATTTGACTGGCAAACTTTTAAGACAATATTCCGTGAACATTTTGATGACCACGGGGAATTAAACGAATTAGATTAATATTTGGAGACTAAATGGAAAATTACAACGTTAAAGATTTGAATCTTGCTGAAGGCGGTCGCCGCCGTATGGACTGGGCGCAACGTGAAATGCCCGTTTTGACCATGCTTCAGGAACGCTATCGCAAAGAACGTCCGTTTGAGGGCGTGCGTATGTCCTGCTGTATGCATGTTACAACCGAAACCGCCAACCTGATGCGCACCATGCAGGCCGGTGGAGCTGATATCGTTTTGACCGCGTCAAACCCCCTTTCAACGCAAGATGACGTTGCCGCTGCTTTGGTGGCACAGTACGAAATCCCGGTTTTCGCTATCAAAGGCGAAGATGATGAAACTTACTATAAGCATATCCATGCCGCTTTGGACCACAAACCGAATATCACGATGGACGATGGCGCGGATTTGGTGAGCACCATTCACAAAGACCGCCGTGATTTAATCCCAGGTATTGTGGGTGGCACCGAAGAAACGACTACCGGCGTTATTCGTCTGCGCGCGATGGCTAAAGACGGTATGTTGGCTTTCCCCGTGATGGCGGTGAACGATGCCATGACCAAGCATTTCTTCGATAATCGCTATGGTACCGGACAAAGCACGCTTGATGGTATTATTCGCGCGACGAACGTCCTGATGGCTGGCAAAACCTTTGTGGTGGCTGGTTACGGATGGTGTGGCCGTGGTGTGGCGATGCGCGCGCAAGGTTTTGGCGCGAACGTTATCGTGACCGAAGTTGATCCCGTTGTCGCGCTTGAGGCGGTGATGGACGGCTTTAGAGTGATGCCGATGAGCGAAGCAGCGCCGATTGCTGATGTGATTGTTACTTTGACCGGCGACCTGAATGTGGTAGACAAACACCACTTTGAGATTATGAAAGACGGTTGTTTGGTGTGTAACTCGGGCCACTTCAACAATGAGATTAACCTGGACGCTTTGGCTGAAATGGCCGTGGACAAGCGCCTGGTGCGCCCCTTTGTTGAGGCTTTCGTTTTGCCTGATGGACGTGAAATTAACGTCTTGGCAGAAGGTCGCCTGATTAACCTGGCGGCGGCGGAAGGACATCCTGCTTCGGTGATGGATATGAGTTTTGCCAACCAGGCGATGGGCGCGGAATATATGCTTAAGAACGCTGGTAAACTTGAAAACCGTGTTTACGACGTGCCTGAAGAAATTGACCGCCAAATCGCTGCATTGAAGCTTGACGCGATGGGGGTTAAGATTGACGTCTTGACCGAAGAACAGATTAAGTACTTGAACTCCTGGGAGTCTGGTACCTAAAATTAGATTTAAGTTTTGTGTACTTCAATGCCCATGGTTTTGTTTTCATGGGCATTTTGTTTTTAATGTGTGTGGTAATATCATTATGCATCAGCAGGGCGTATCCGCTTGTTTTGTATCTTAAATCGAGTAGACAATCGAGAGTATAATGATTTTGGATGGCTAAATCATTGAGAAAGCGTTTTTTATGAAAAGAATTAGTGTATATACCGTAGTTGTCTTTATTCTTTTACTGTTATTTTCAGCTTGTCGGAAGTCTGATTCTGATTTTGTGTCAACGGAGCCAGTTGTTTACAATTATGAAATTATGGAAGGTGTTGTGACACGCGTTAGAAGTGGAACAGGCCAGTCAATTCTTGACTTTATTGAAATGGATGCCACGAAAAGACTATTTACGGCTAAATGGAGAATACGTCTGTCTGAAACTGGTGAAATTTGGTATTTTCAAAATTCATCTCTTAAGTTGGGTAGCAAAGAATCGCTTAAAAATGGACAGATAGTTAAGATTTACGTCACCGAGATACTGGAATCTTATCCAGGTAAGGCTACCGCGATAAAAATCTTTATTCTCGAAGAAGACCCCGTCACATTAAAGGAGCCACTTTCAAACCGTTATCCAGCGCAATTTGAGGGCGTTTTTGAAGAAATTGTGACTGAAACCACATTTGAAGATAAATATGGCAAAACAACAGAAGAATACTATCTCTTTAATGGCAATGAGATTGGGGAAGCCAGTAAAAGTATGAAGGTCCGTTTTTATTTTCCTGAACACGCTATAATATGGCGGAAAGTTGGAGACAGTTACGAATTAGCTTCTATTGAAGATGTCAAAATCGGAAAGAGGTTCAGGATACTGACATTAACACATCCGATCACGCGTATCGATGAAGCTGGTCCTTGGACGGTTATTGAAGCTGTTATTCTGGATTGATCCATTTGTGCTTTTGGTTTGGGGGTATTTTTACAAATGCAATTGTAGAAAAAGCTATGTTTAAATAGCTAAGAAAAAACGCGGGCTGGGAGAAAGCCCGCGTTTTTACAGAAAGGAGGTCAGAAATGAACCTTCAAAACAACTGTTATTTATTCGCTGTCGTCGATATCAGCCTCGTCGGGGTCGAAAGCGCCGGATGACAGGTCTTCTTCAGCCAGGCTGCGCACCGTCATCTCAATTTCTTTCATGATTTCAGGGTTTTCCATGAGGAAGTTCTTGGAGGCTTCGCGTCCCTGGCCAAGGCGTTGTTCTTTGTAGGAATAGAACGAGCCGCGTTTGTCGATGACTTCCATGCTGCTTGCCAGGTCGAGAATATCACCAGCTTTCGAGATGCCTTCGTTGTACATGATATCAAATTCAGCGGCGCGGAAAGGCGCGGAGACTTTGTTCTTCACCACACGCACGCGCACACGGTTGCCCACGATTTCAGCGCCGACCTTAATCGATTGCACACGGCGCACATCCAGGCGGATGGAGGCGTAAAACTTGAGCGCCATACCGCCGGTGGTTGTTTCGGGGTTACCGAACATCACGCCGATTTTTTGGCGTAACTGGTTGGTGAAGATGAGCGCGGTTTTGGTCTGGCTGATGGCACCGCTGAGCTTGCGCAGGGCTTGTGACATCAGGCGCGCCTGAACACCCATGGTGGGGTCGCCCATATCGCCTTCAATTTCGGAGCGGGGCACGAGCGCGGCAACGGAGTCGATAACGACCAAATCCACCGCGCCGGAACGTACCAGGGTTTCAGCAATTTCAAGCGCTTGTTCGCCGGTGTCGGGCTGGGAGATGAGCAGTTCATCAATGTTGACACCGCACTTGGCCGCGTAGACGGGGTCAAGCGCGTGTTCCATGTCGATGAACGCCGCAGTACCGCCTTGTGCCTGACACTCAGCGACGATGTGCTGACACAGGGTGGTTTTACCCGAGGATTCCGGACCGAAAATCTCGGTGATGCGTGCCTTGGGAATACCACCAACGCCCAGGGCGAGGTCAAGCGAAAGGGAGCCGGTGGGGATAGATTCAACTTTCATCTGGTGCGCTTCACCAAGGCGCATAATGCTGCCTTCGCCGTAGCGTTTGACGATGTCATGTAAGGCGCGGTCGAGAACGGCTTTTTTGGCTTCTTCCATACCGTCCGTGCTTTTTGATTTAGGTGTCGCTTTTTTCGCCATGGGCATTCTCCGTGTTTAAGAAGTCTTATTTATCAATATTAGCACAAATGTTCTCAATGTCAAGACTCTAGCGAATCTTGCGACATTCGAGATAGAAACGTTTGTCGTGAGCGTGATTCATCGAGAAGGTCTTGCGTGGCAAGGCACCGTCCAGGATGATGGATTTGAAAAGCGTGAACTTGGTAATCGAGGGAAGGTAAATACCCAGGTTACCGGGTTGCTGGCTGAGTTCGCAGGTGATATCGTCACCATGGACATAGTCAATTTGCGTTTCGGGGTGCGCTTTTAACCAGGGGTCAAGGTATTCCTGAACGTTGCCAACCGAGAGATTGTGGACTGGCTGGGTGAGTTCAGCAACGGTGAAACCGTCGGAATCAATCAAACCAAAGCGTTGATGGGGCGCGACGTCTTGGGTAACTTCCGCCACCAGGGCATCCATCGTATCGACTTTGCTCAGCTGGATATGTTCGCCAAAATGTGCAACAAGGTCTTTTTTAAGTTCTCCGGCGTTAAAGAGTACGCGGTGAATGGCTTCAAACTGAAGCGAAACATCGTGAATGTTGACCAGTTCCACCAGGGCGTAGCGCGCGGGATGGTCCATGCCTACGTCGGCTTTGACTTCTTCCCAAATCGCTTTTGCAGTTGCCAGGCTGTGGTTGCCATCGCCCATCGCGAAGAGCATGGGTGGGGTACCCGCGGGAAGATCGTACTTTTTCGCGTAGTATTCAGGTTCGATTAAGGCTGCCAAAGCTTCAATGACCGAATCAATCAGTTCTGGTTTGTCAACGAGATGACCGGTGATGTGTCCGCTGCCTTCCATGAGATCAAAATCGTAGACCAGCGGGAGGATTTCTTTATGGCCAAGCACGTCTTTGAGCACGGTCATTTCGGGGTCATCGAAAAGGACAAGGATATGGGGCGATTCAATGATGGCTTCGCGGCGTACTGCCATACGCGGGGGCAGACGGTCAAGCACGGTGCCTTCAGAGGCGCGGATGAGCGTTTTAGAACCGGGGGTGTAGTCGTAGGTTTCAAGGTCCAGGGCGGCGATGAGGCCAGTTTGAATTTTGTCGCCAACGGTGCGTTCCACAAGCATAAAGCCTTTGTAAGGCGTAAAGACACCTTCTGCCACATAGTCGCGCATAGCTTGGTGTGAGGCTTTGATGAGTTCGGGCGCTTCGGGGCTTTCCAGCCAGGCTTCGGGCAGGATGAGTTTGAAGGTGGAGGGGGCATCGCCCACGGTTTCGCGAACGCGTTCCCAGTATTCCGGCTGGGAGGTGAACTGGTCACAGGCGATAACCGCCCATTTGTGCATGTCGATGGTTTGATTGGGGAGAAGAAGATCGGGGACTTGTACGCCGATTTTTTCTGCAGTTTTCATAAACGATTCCCTTCTGGTATTTTTTCTTTATTGTATCAAAGGAATGGGGTTTATGGGTGTTTCTGACTTTGGCCTTCTGTTTATTGTTTTTACAAGACTTGGTTTAGCTTATACAAAGTTAACGACTTAAAAAGCTTTTGATTATTTGTATTTGACATCAGACTGTTAAGGCAAATGCTCCGGTTTTCGCCGGAGCATTTGCAGGAAGGGATGAAAAATCAGGAAGATGAATTTATTTTTCCGGAAGATAAACAAAGCCAAACGCGCCGGGTCCTACATGCACACCGATAACCGGGCTGATAAAACCGTTTTCAAGTTCGTTAATCTCGAAAAGCTTTCTGGCATCGGCTTCAAGCTGAACAAGGTGAGATTCATCGGTCGCCACTAAACCCAGGTAATCAATCTTTCCGTTTTTACCGAGTTCTTTCCTGGCGATGTCATAGATGGATTTGGTCGCGCGCTTAAAGGTGCGCACTTTGCCAACGGCTTTGATGATGCCTTCGTCCAGGGTTAGGATGGGTTTCAAATCGAGCGCGGTACCCAAAAGACGTGCCGCACCACCAATCCTGCCACCGCGGTGCAAAAATTCAAGCGTTTCAAGCGCGAAATAGGTCTTTACACGCCCGCAAACGTCTTTGGCGATGTTCTCTACTTCAAGTAATGTGGCACCTTTTTGGGCAGCTTTTGCCACGCGTATAGCTGCCATGGTGAGTGGCATAGATGCCTGGCGAGAGTCCATCACTTTGATTTTCTTGCCAGGGAAATGTGTTAAGGCCTGACAGGCGGAATCGTATGTGCCAGATATGCCAGCTGAGATTAGGAGGGCGAAGACATCGTAACCTTTACCAAGAAGATCATCATAAACCCGTGCAAAATCTCCAGGGCTGGCTTGGGAAGTGGTGGGAAGGGTTTTCGATTGGCGCAGACGTGAATAAAAATCCTGATAAGAAATGTCGAAGCCATCACGATAGGTTTGCCCATCCCAGTTGACGGTAAGGGGGACAACAGTAATATTAAGTGCCGCGGCAAGTTCTGGAGGAATGGCGGCGGTAGAATCGGTAATGATTGCAACTTTAGTCATTTTTAACCTCTTTTCTATCATTAAAGAACACGTAAACAGGCTGATGGTTTCGTGTCAGTCCGTAATTGTCGCTGTTAAAGAATTGACGATTATTCGCAGGAAAAGGTGAAATAAGGTATTATTTGATTTCATAAACTACTTGGAGATACCATGTTTGAGAATTTATCAGATCGATTAACTGCTGTATTCAACAATTTGCGCCGACGGGGCAAGCTGAGTGAAAAGGACGTCGAAATCGCTTTGCGCGAGGTGCGTTTGGCTTTGCTGGAAGCGGATGTGAACTATGGCGTGGTGCGCTCGTTTACCAACCGCGTTAAAGAACGTGCCATCGGCGCGGAAGTTTCTAAAGCGCTTAACCCAGCCCAGCAAGTTATTAAAATAGTGAATGAAGAACTGATTGCCACACTTGGGCAAGCCGAACCCTTGAATTTGCGTGGCGAAAAACCGCATGTGATCATGATGATTGGTTTGCAGGGTTCCGGTAAAACGACAGCGACCGCGAAACTGGCAAGGCGATTACGCGCGGACGGTGAGCGCGTACTGATGGTGGCAGCGGACATCTACCGGCCAGCCGCAATCAAACAGCTGCAAACACTTGGCGAACGTGTTGATGTGCCGGTGTTTACGCTTGATGGCGCAAAACCAGTCAAGATTGTTCAGGAAGCCTATGCCCATGCCAAACGGGGTGGCTATACCGTGATGCTTATTGACACCGCTGGACGTTCGCAACTGGACGATTTTTTGATGCAGGAAATTGATGGCATCCAAAAGGCTGTTTCCTGTAATGAAATTTTGCTGGTAATCGACTCGATGATCGGTCAGGAAGCCTTAAACATCGCGGAAGGCTTTCGCGATGTGATGCGTATCACTGGCTTGATTTTTACAAAAATTGATGGCGACGCACGCGGTGGGGCAGCGATTTCAATCCGGGAAGTAACCGGTGTGCCTATCAAGTTCCTGGGTACAGGCGAGGGTATGGATGCCCTGGAAGTTTTTGACCCCGCGCGCATCAGTGGGCGCATTTTAGGCATGGGCGATATGCTCGGTTTGATTGAAAAAGCCGAGGCTGCATATAGAGATGAAATTGAGATTGAAGATACCGAGCGATTGCTGAAAGGACAGTTCACGCTGGAGGATTTTGCCAAGCAACTTAAGCAGATTAAGAAAATGGGACCGCTTTCGCAAGTGATGGGTATGTTACCAGGTCAGTTTGGGCAAGTTGCCAAGCATGTAGACCCGCGTGAGGTAGACAGTCAGCTGAAAGGGGTTGAGGCGATTATTAGTTCAATGACGCCAGCGGAACGTCGCGACCCGCGTATTTTAAACGCCAGCCGGCGAAGGAGAATCGCCGCGGGATGTGGCAAAAATGTTCAGGACGTTAATCGGCTGATGAAACAATTCCGTGAAATACAAAACCTGATGAAAAAGTTCCAAAAACCAGGGAATCACAGGGACCTTGAAAGATTATTTGGATAGCTAAAACGCTTGATGTGATTTATATTTGATTAGTTGTTTTGTATAAACATGATATTGAAAAATGAGATGAATCAAACCTTACAATATCTTGCAAAGCGTGGTAACATTGTTAGGTTATTTGGTAAACCTGAGCTTGAGGAGAAGGACAATGCCCCTTCAGCATTCTCTCAGCCTTTTACAAGAGCACGGGCCAAAGAGATTTAAAATACTTAAGGAGTAAAAATCGATGGTACGTATTCGACTACGAAGGGTCGGTTCCGCACACCAAGCCCATTACCGTGTGGTTGTCGCTGACAAAGAAAGCCCACGGGATGGACGCTTTATTGAAATCGTTGGGCATTACAACCCACGCACAAAACCAGGAACAATTGAGTTTAAGGAAGACCGTATTTTCTATTGGTTAGGTGTTGGCGCGCAACCTTCTGAAACAGTTGAAAAACTGTTCAAACAGGTTGGGTTGGATGAACGTTTCAAGCGCTATAAAGCTGGTGAAGACGTGGAAACACTGTTAGCTGAAGCAGAAGAGACCTATAAAAATCGGGTCACAAACACCCGGACAACACATAACGATTAGTTTTTAGAAGGATTTTATGGATTACAAGAAACTACATGATTTATTAGAGTTCATCGCCAAGGGTTTGGTAAATGACCCTGAGTCTGTTAAGGTTGATAGCTCTATCGAAGAAAACACTGTGCATTTGAAGCTTTCTGTGGCAACCGAAGATATCGGACGCGTTATCGGTAAGCAAGGCCGTGTTGCAAACTCAATTCGACATCTCTTGCGCGCTGCCGCATCTCGCGAAGGTATGCAAGTTATCATGGACGTGGTTGAGCCCGAATAATGCTCGGCGACGCAAATAATGTAAAAAATGAAAAAGCAGGCTCGGCTAAACACGAGCCTGCCTTCGTATTGGTAGGAAAACTTCAGCGTCCGCACGGTGTATATGGCGAAATTGCCATGCGGGTGGATACGGACTTCCCAGAACGCATCCGACGTGGCAAAACTTTATATTTGAGTGAAGACTGTTTTCCAGTCAAAGTTTTGCGGACGCGCTGGAAAGGAAAATTGTTATTATTAAAACTGGATGGCTATAACAGTCCTGAAGATGCGACTGATTTGACCAACCTTTTGGCTTTTGTCAGTGTGGATGATATTCCGCCTTTGCCAGAGGGTGAGTATTATCATCATCAGCTGATTGGTTTGAATGTTTATGCGGGGGAAGAATTTTTGGGCGTGCTCACATCGGTTTTACAAACTGGTGCAAATGATGTTTATATCGTTGAAGATGCAGCGGGGAAAGAACTGCTTTTACCGTCTATCCCAGATGTCATATTGGGAATTGATCTGACGAGCAAACGGATGGACGTGCATTTGATGGAGGGTTTGCGATAGCATGCAAGAACGCGATGCCTGGCTGGGTTTTAGCCATGTGCGTGGCATGGGTGCCGTGCGTTTCAGAAAGTTGCTCCAGTTTTTTGGAACGCTGTCCGTCGCATGGCAAGCGCCTGATGACGCCCTGAAAGCAGCCGGCATGACCGACAAGGTTATACAAACTTTTCGGGAAACCAAACGGTCGTTTGACCCTGTCACTGTACAATCCAGGCTTCAGTCCAAGGGCATTAGCGTGCTGACCTGGAATGATGAAAAGTACCCACCTTACCTAAAGCAAATTGCTCAGCCGCCACCGGTGCTTTACTGCCTGGGCGTGTTTAGCGAAGCGGATAATCTTGCCATGGCGATTGTAGGTACCCGTAACGTAACCAGTTATGGCAAACAGCTTTGTCATGATACTGCCACGTATTTGGCTGGACATGGCGTGACCATCGTGAGTGGTCTGGCACGTGGTGTGGATGCGATTGCGCACCGCGCGGCTTTGGAGATTGGCGGGCGAACCGTAGCGGTTTTAGGTTCGGGTGTGGATGTTATTTATCCGCCGGAGCATCGCAAATTGGCTGAGACAATTACCAAGTCCGGGGTCGTGATCAGCGATTATCCGCCAGGGACGAAGCCTGAAGGCATTAATTTCCCGCCACGTAACAGAATCATTTCGGGGCTTTCGCGGGGAACGATTGTGATTGAAGCGGGAGAGCGCAGTGGCGCGCTGATTACTGCCAAATTCGCGGTTGAGCAGGGCAGGGATGTTTTTGCGGTGCCGGGTTCGGTTTTATCCGCGATGAGTAAAGGCACAAACAATTTGATTGGCGAAGGCGCAATCCCGATGACTAATCCCGCAGATGTGATCAGCCATTTGGGTTTGGAAAAACAAAAAATCCAGGTACAAGAGAAAATACCTGAGCTTAGTCCCATCGAAAATCGCATCTATCAAGCCCTGGGAAGTGGCACTGTGCATGTGGATGAGCTTTGCGCGAAGCTGGATATGCCGATTGAAAAGCTGAACGCGAGCATCACAATGATGCAATTAAAAGGGCTGGTTGTGCAAGAGAATAATCAGGAATATCGCGCGGTAAAACCCTGGCAAATTGGCTAATTAGCACAAAAATCAATAATTAAAGACTTGACTTATTTTTGAATATGGTATTATAGGGCGTATTTAGGTATGGGAATATTGCCCGGAGTTATTATGGAAATATATTGTTTGAAGTGTAAAGAAAAAAGAGAAATACCCGAAACGACGGCTGTTTTTACCGCGAATGGACTGCCTGGTACCCGTGGTGTTTGTCCAGTATGTGGCACGAATGTGTTCAAAATGGGTGCAACCCCAGCCCATGAGGGTATGGAAAAGCCTGTGGTCGTTAAAAAAGCCAGTAAATCAGGTTCAAAGAGTTCGCGGAGTACAAAAGGCGGTAAAAAGTCTTCATCAAAGAGCAGCCAAAGCGGAAGGCCCGCGCGGGGAGCAAACTTCGCTGATCGAATTAGCATGGATGGTTTAGGCAAGCCTTTGGTGATTGTTGAATCGCCTGCCAAAGCCCAGACCATCGGACGTTTTCTTGGAAACAACTACAAAGTTGTCGCTTCGTATGGGCATGTGCGCGATTTATTGGCGTCGCGCTTGAGCGTTGACCCCGAAAATAACTTCGCGCCCGAATATCGTGTGCCGAATGACAAGTCGAAACTGGTCAAGAAAATTGCCGAAATCGCTGAAAAAAGTCCTGAAGTCTACCTGGCAACTGACCCCGACCGCGAAGGTGAGTCAATCGCCTGGCATTTGATGGAATCCGCGGATATCCCCGAAGAAAAGACCAAACGCGTTGTTTTTCATGAGATTACCAAGCCAGCTATTGACGCAGCTTTTAAAAACGCGCGAACGCTGGATATGGATTTGGTTGACGCGCAACAGGCAAGGCGTATTTTAGACCGTCTGGTAGGTTATAAAGTCAGCCCTATCTTGTGGCGAAAAGTGCGCAGTCGTCTTTCCGCGGGACGTGTTCAATCGGTGGCGGTGCGCCTGGTGGTTGAGCGCGAGCGTGAAATTCAAAATTTTGTGCCGGTTGAGTATTGGGTTGTGTCAGCGATATTTCATCAATTTGGACACACTGAACAGTATGAAGCCAAACTGCTGAAGATCAACGACCAGGATTTGGAGCTAAACAACGAAAAAGACACCTTAGCGACTGTTGCGGACATGAAGGAAGCCAAATATAAGCTGGCTGAGAAGAAGCTAAACACGCGCCGTAATCGGCCTGTCGCGCCGTATATCACCAGTACCATGCAGCAGGACGCATCCAGTCGCCTGGGCTTTTTGGCCAGTCGCACAATGATGGTGGCACAGCAACTTTATGAAGGCATCAAGCTAAGCGGATCAGAAGAAACGGGTTTAATTACCTATATGCGTACCGACTCGGTGAATGTGTCCGCTCAGGCTATCGCTGAAGTCCGTGACTATATTGCCAAAGAGTATGGCGAAAGCTACTTGCCAGAAAAAGCGCAAGTTTACAAGACCCGCGCTAAAACCGCGCAGGAAGCTCACGAAGCCATTCGCCCGACTTCGGTGCATCGGACGCCAGAGAAAATGCGCGCCTTTCTGACCCCGGAACAACACCGGCTTTACACCTTGATATGGCAACGCTTTGTCGCCAGTCAGATGGAAGCCCAGCTTGTTGAAACGCTTAGTCTGGATATCACAGGGCAATCGCAAACGCATAATTATTTGTTGCGCGCGACTGCCAGCCAAACCGTGTTTGAAGGGTTCCGCAAAGTTTATCCCACCGCTAACCCTGAAAACAACGAGAACCCTGAATTAGTTAAACTGTTTAAGGATGTTTTGAAAGAAGGCGCGGAGCAAATACTGGATGATCTCAACTATGAGCAGAAATTCACCCAGCCGCCGGCACGTTTTTCGGAAGCCTCGCTGATTTTAATGCTGGAAGAGAATGATATCGGTCGCCCAAGCACTTACGCGCCGATTATCTCGACCATTCAAACGCGGGGTTATGTGGAACGCCAGGGTCGCACGCTTAAACCGACCGAAGTTGGCTTTATCGTCAACGATTTATTGGTTGAATTTTTCCCTGAAATTGTGGATATCAAGTTCACCTCCCGAATGGAAGAAGAGCTTGATGAAATCGCTGAAGGAAACGCAGACTGGGTTAAAGTTTTGCAGGAATTTTATACGCCTTTTGAAAAGCGATTGGATTACGCTGCAGAAAATATGCCCAACAGAAAACCTGCTCCCAAAGAAATTGGACGTGCTTGCCCTGATTGCGGTGAGCCTCTGGTGATGCGTTCGGGTCGTTTTGGCGATTTTATCAGTTGCAGCACTTTTCCGGCTTGTCGCTATACGGAGAATATCCCTGTGACGCTTGAAATGGCTTGTCCGGTTTGTCAGGATGGCGATGTCGTACAAAAGCGCACCAAACGCGGGAAAACTTTTTATGGCTGTAGCCGCTATCCGGAATGCGAATTCGCGTCATGGCAAAAGCCGATTCAAGAGCCATGTCCCAGTTGTGGCGGTTTGCTGACCGAAAAATCGAATGATGAAGCGGTTTGCACTGAATGTAAACTTACTTTCCCCCAAATTGATGGAAAGCTTGTTTAAGGCACCTTTTTAAAGGCTAATTTGTTATATATAAACGCTCCGAATTTTCTCTTTCGGAGCGTTTTTTAATTTCTGCTGGTATAAAACGTGCACCTATAACGTTGAACGTTATGTATGAATGAGGTGCCAAATGGAAAACTTCCTTTCGGAATTTAAAGAAAAACTAAAAGTGCCCCGTAATCTAGCCATCTTTACGGGTGTTATTGGCTTAATTCTGGGCTTGATATTGGCTTGGGGGGTATTCCCGGTTAAATGGAAAGACGCCAGCGCGGAGCATCTGCGCCCTGACGAGCGGGTGGTTTACCTGCGTAATGCTATCAACTCCTATACCATGACTGGCCGAGTGAAAGAAGCGCAAATGGCCTGGGATTCACTTGGATCAAACGCGGTTAAAACGCTTGAAGACCTCAATCAAGAGCCTGGGTTTTTGTATACTGAACAAATTCAGCGCTTTGCTTCCGCGGTGGATACTTCCGCGCCGGCACCTGTTACGCCACCAGAGAACAATAACGCGCCTGTAAACGAAAATGGTCAGGTGATTGGTTTGCGCTCGCCGGATGAAATCCAGGAGCCTGAAAGCAAGAGCAAAGGCTTGCTTTGGCTGGGCATCATTCTTCTTTTACTATTGTTGGTTGGCGCCGGCTTGATTTGGTGGTTCTTCTTCAAAAACAAAGACTTTAAATTGCCTGAAAAACTGAAGTTACGTCGTAAGGAGAATTCAACACTGCAATACGCTGCTGTAAGGCCAGCCGCGACTCCGATTAAACGAGATCCAAAACCACAGCCCGTTGTTCAGGAACCAGTTGAAGAACCGGAAGAGAAACCGACCTTGCCGAACCTGGCTGATTTGTTCGGGCTAAACGACCGACAAAAAGCGCAGGAAGAAGTTCCCGAACCTTTGCCAGCCGCGAAGCCGGTTGCTCAGTTCATGACCACCTACATGCTTGGTGACGACATGTACGATGAATCATTCACCTTTGATGCACCCAACGGTGAGTTTTTGGGCGAATGTGGTGTGAGCAGTTCGGATACCATCGGTGTTGGCGAACCTAAAAAAGTTTCCGCTTTTGACATTTGGCTGTTTGACAAAAACGACATTCAAACGGTGACGAAAGTGGTCATGAGCAAACACGCTTTCAAAGATGCTGGTACTCGCCAGCGCCTTGAAATCCGTGGCGAGCCTATCATGGCCGAAGATGGCAAGCAATTTGTGCTGGAAACCGCCACACTGCGTTTGGAAGCCAAGCTGGTTAATTTCCAGTATGGCGACTTGCCACTGCCGGATGACAGCTACTTCCAGCGCGCGACGATGGAACTGGCCATCTATCGCAAATAAAGCACGCATAAACTAATCAATAAAAAAGAGACTATCCACAAACGATAGTCTCTTTTGCTTTTCTAATAAATTTTTTAAAGACGAAGTTTTATTCAATCGCGATGATTTTCAGACTGAGTTCGTTGCCGTTGGGTAAAGGCACCTGAACGGTTTCTCCGAGCTTTTTGCCGAGCAAGCTGGCGCCCATCGGGGATTCATAAGAGATTTTACGTTCGCGCAAGTTAGCTTCTTTGGCACCGACGATGATGTAGACTTCTTCATCTTCGCCTGCTTCCTGCACGGTTACTTTGCTGCCGATGTTGACGACATTCGATTCAAACTCGCTTTCGTCAACGATTTCGGCGCGGAAAAGCAGAGTTTCCAGTTCCAAAATGCGCCCTTCAAGAAAGCCCTGGGCTTCCTTGGCGGCGTGATAATCGGCATTTTCACTCAAATCGCCCATTTCGATGGCGCTTTTAAGGCGGGCGGCAATTTCATCGCGTTGCGGACCACGCAGGTCAGCCAGTTCTTCTTCAATCTTTCGCTTTCCAGCTTCGGTTAAGTAAGGTGTCTTGTTCATGGCTCTATGGTAACACATCCACGTCAAAAAGACGCTTATGTTCATCAATCGCGAAACGGTCAGTCATGCCGGCGATGTAGTCGCAGACGGTCAACTCAAGCCCTTTGCTGGGGATAAGGAGCTGCGCGGTATCAGGTAAAGCACCGGGGTTGGCAGTGTAGAGTTCGAACAGGTCGGTAATAATGCGTTCCGCCTTGGTTTGCATGCGCACCACGCGATAATGGCGATAAAGCTTTTCGAACAGGAAATCTTTCAGTTCGCGGTTGCGTCGGTGCATATCCTCGCTAAATCCCACCACGTTATAGGGCAAAGCCTGCAATTCCTGGGGTGTGCTGGCCTTAGAACGTCGCAAATAGCGGTCGATGCTGTGGATTAAATCGGTCATTTCAAAGCCTATCAGACGTCTGATGACCTGATGGCGACTCAGTTCGTCCAAGGGGTCATTTTTGCGGCGTCCAAGGCTTTCGTTGACGATTTCCCAAATGGCGATACCGTCCAGCTGGGCGGGCGTGATTAGCCCGGAGCGCAAGCCGTCGTCCAGGTCGTGGGAGGTATAAGCCAGTTCGTCGGCGACATTCGCCAGTTGCGCTTCCAGATGCCCGCGCAGATGCGGGTCAAAGTCCGAGGCGTCGGCGGAGTCATAATCGGTTTCGTGTTTTATCATGCCTTCGAGCACTTCCCAGGTCAGGTTCAGGCCGGGGAAATCCGGATACCGCTGTTCAAGTTCGGTGACGATACGCACACTTTGGTGGTTATGGTTGAAGCCACCATGGTCCATCATCAAGCGCGCCAAAACCGCTTCACCGGAGTGGCCAAAGGGCGGGTGCCCCAGGTCGTGCGCCAGGCAGATGGTTTCGGTCAGGTCTTCGTTCGCGCCAAGTGAACGAGCGAGACTGCGCCCGATGGCAGCCACTTCCAGCGTGTGGGTCAGGCGGGTGCGGTAGTAATCGCCTTCGTGGATGATAAAGACCTGAGTTTTGTACTCCAAACGCCTGAAAGCGGTGGTGTGGATAACCCGGTCGCGGTCGCGCTGATAGCGGGTGCGGAAATCGGCTTCTTCTTCCGGATATTTTCGGCCGCGTGAGTCTTTGCTGCGGATGGCGTAGGGCGCAAGGTGCTGGTCTTCAAATTCTTCAAGTTGTTGGCGTGTGTATATCATGGCATATCCTTTGAACTGTGATTAATTATGGGTGATAAGCGTTCCCGTGTCTTTTCCGAGTAAAGCGTTCATCAACTGGTCTGGCTGGTTGGCAGGACAGATGCGAACCTGGGTTTTAGGGCTGACTGCGCATAGCCTTTGCATGAGGCGGACTTTTTCAAGCATGCCACCGGTCACGTCAATGCTGCTTGAACCGGTCAAACTGCCCGGTAAGGCGCTTTTGGCGTTGATGTGGGGCAGAACTTTTTTGCAGGTAGGAAAGTCTTCGTAGACCCCATCGGTTTTGCCAAAGATGAGTACCCGCGCGGGTTTGAGCGATTCAGCCAGCGCGAGAAACAGGTCTTCGGTGCTTAGTATGGTGCCGCCTAATTGATGGTCGCTGACCACGTCGCCATAAACGATGGGCACCAGCCCGTTCTCAATCGCGGAAATGATGGGGTCCAGGTTCCACGCGCTGACCTGGCGATTTGTGGCGCTGACGCTGGCTGATGGGGGAAACGAAATGACCGGCAAGGGTGGAGCCAAATTCAAGGCACTTGCCAGCACGATGTTATGCAATTCGCGCGCTTTTTGCCATACGCTGTGATAGCCTTGCCAGCCAGCGGGGTCAAAAACGCCATCGCGCGTGCCGTACTTTTTGCCGGCAACGTGCCCAAACGAGCCAGAGCCATGCCCAAGCAGCACGCGTTTTTTAGGGAATTGAATCAAAAAACCTCTTATTTGCTCAAGCAGGCTGGTCAAGAGCGCGGTGTTGGCTTTATAGGCTTCGTCTTTGCTGGTAATCAGCGAGCCACCCAGTTTGATGAAAATCAGTTCGTCAAACGCTTTGGGCGGTATAAAAGGGAGGGTTTCGGAAAAGTTATCGGTCATGCTTTTTTCTCACTTGGCTATAAGGGGAAGATTTGACTGGCTGGCAGGGTGGTTGTCCACACCGCTTTCGCACCGGCTGTTTTCAGGGCATCGCGCAACTGGGGCACCCGACTTTCATCCGCCAGGGCGAGCATCGCGCCACCCTGACCGCCACCGCTCAGTTTCGCGCCCAGGGCGCCGGCGTCGCGCGCTACATCAACGAGCGCGTCCAGTTCCGGGCAGGATAAACCCAAATCGTAAAGCAAAGTCTGGTTGGCGTTCATCGCGTCGCCCAGCATCTGCAGGTCACCGACGCGCATCGCCTGTTTGGCGGTAATAACTTGTTCTTCAATGGCGAGCAGTTTGTCTTTTATCGCCTGGCTTTCTTTTTCGTAACGCTCGGCAAGGTAAGCCACGCTACGCGCGGTAGGGGTGTAAACGCCACTGACGGCCACCACAAAATGCAGACTGTTGAGCGGTTTAATCGCTTCGATGTCCTTTCCACGCTGGTAGTAAATGGCCTGTTCCAAGGCGATGACGGTGGTATCAATGCCCGAAAGCCGGCCATGAATGAACTGGTCGCTTTGACAGGCAAGACTCACCAGGTCCTTTTCGTCCAGGGGATGTCCCAAAAAAGCCGAAAGCGCGCGCATGATACCCACCGATAGAGCCGCGCTGGAGCCAAATCCCGCGCCCAGGGGGATATCGGATCGGATGCGTAAAGTGCAGGTGGGCAGAGTTTTGATGCCCAAAAAGTCCAAAAGCAAGCTAATCATCTGCCGGATGGGTTCATCGGGGCTCATTTCGTCAAAAAGCAGGTTCATGTCCATATCTGGCGAGATGACCCGCAAGGTGCCGGCTTTGGCTAAAATGGCGGGTTCGATGCTGACGCGCAAACGCATATCCGAAAACGGAATGGCAATCGCGGGATGACCATAGACCACGGCGTGTTCACCGAGCAGAATGAGTTTTGCGCTGGCACTGGCAGTTGTGGCGGGCATGATGGCACCTAGATGATGATGTAAAGGATGATGAACACGGCTACCGCCCAAAGCACGATGGTAGCTTGCAGGGGACGGTCGCTTAAAAGCACTTCTTCAGGGGCGGCGCCAGTATCTTTGCTTTGCAGAATTTCCATGTAGCGGAAAATGCCATAGATGACGAAGGGAATGGTGAACATCATCATGTAATTATGTTCGCCCGCGGTTGGCGCGAAGGTGTAAAGCATATAGGTAATCAGGATGGCGCTTAGCACGATAACCAGATACTGGTTGAGCATTTCCAGGGTGTAGCCACGCAGGGTCACACGGTGTTCGCCGGCGTTTTCAGAGAGCAATTTGAGTTCGGCGTGGCGTTTGCCAAAGGCCAAAAAGAGCGCCAAAAGGCTGGTGAGGATATAAAGCCAGGGCGAGAAGTGCTGCACGGTAATCACGGCGATGCCGGCATACATGCGCAGCACAAAACCGATGGCGATGATCATCACGTCGATAATCATGACATACTTCAGCCAGCGCGAATAAGCCAGCATCAGCAGAAAATAGGCACTGCAAACGATGCCAAATTTGACGTCGAGAAAAAACGCGGCGGGGAAGATGATCAGCGCCAGCACGATGGCCATGCTGATGGCGGCTTTGGTGCTCAACGCGCCCGAGGCGATGGGGCGATGTCGCTTTTTGGGGTGGGCGCGGTCGGCTTTGATGTCCATCAGGTCGTTGATGGTGTAAACCAGCCCGGAAAGCAGGCAAAAAAGAATAAACGCGAACGAAACACGCAACAAAGCCTGCCAGTTGCCCAGCTGGCCGTCAAAAACGATGCCGGCGAAGATGACCAGGTTCTTTAGCCACTGTCTCGGTCGCAGGGTATTTATCATGTTTTTTAACATGCGCTTATCTTATCATGTTTTGGG
>MTBK01147421.1_pt1 | contig 44312 bp, 39 predicted proteins | sample 1535981 | NCBI WGS metagenome assembly MTBK01 (sample SAMN06109225, study PRJNA356200) | anaerobic digester metagenome | isolation source: biogas reactors fed with pig manure or primary and secondary sludge | place: Spain | collected 2016-06-30
AATCCCAACAGACCATGGGCGATGCGCTCCCCAAAATGTTGGTCCTTTTCCATATAATCCTTATTGGTGTGCAGCTCATTGTAGTCGCCGCTCATCGCGGCAAACATGACCACATCTGTTTCCGTGATCGTTCTTCCTGCCGTGGTCAAGCTCTCCCCTACAGTCCAGTCATCATAATATCTTCCCATACCTGCAGCCTCCCTCATGGCTCTATGAATTCCTGAAACATCTTTTCAAATTCCTCCAGCGGCTCGCTGACGTGGTAAACATGATCATCGGTGGGGAAAATCCCCTCCTTGACCTCGCGGATATAACTTTTGATCGCTTCTGTCTCTATCTCAGCCACATTGGCATACTGCTTGACAAATTTAGGGGTAAATGCCTGGAAGAGGCCGAGCATGTCGCTGCAGATAACCAGCTGTCCGTCCGCCGGACCGGCCCCGATACCGTATACCGGGATCGTCAGCAGCTTGCGGATATATGCGGTGAGCTCGGGAGGGATCGCTTCCACGAGAATTGAGTAAGCACCTGCTTCCTGCACGGCCAGGGCATCCCCGAGCAAAGCGCGGGCGCTTTTAACATCACGCCCCTGAGCCTTGAAACCGCCCAGCTGACCCGAACTCTGCGGGGTCAGTCCAATATGGCCGATCACCGGGACACCGGCATCGACGATGGCTCGGATCCGCGGCGCCACGCGAACCCCGCCTTCCAGTTTGATGCAATCCACATCGGCCTCCTTGATAAAGCGGCCGGCATTGTAGATCGCCTTTTCATCGGAAACCTGATATGACATAAACGGCATATCGCCAACAACCCAGGTGTTGGGGGCGCCGCGGCGCACCGCCTGACAGTGGGACAGGCAGTCTTCCATCGTTACAGGGTTGGTCTTGTCATAGCCCAGCACAACCATCCCCAGAGAGTCACCAACCAAAATCATATCAATACCGGCCCGCTCTGCAAAAGAGGCGACGGGATAATCATAGGCGGTTATCCATGTAACCGGCCTGTTTTCCTCTTTCATCCTGATAAAATCCGTAATCCCTTTTTTCTTGACCATGAACAGTTTTCTCCTTTGGCAATGTTCTAGTGATAAAAGCGGCGCAGGGCTTCCCAGGCCCCTTCTTTCCCCATGACTGGGCCGTCTTCTGAAGTTTCGCCGCCGCCATTCTCCCGGGGCCCGCTCTATCCGAAAGTCAAACAGGGTTGCTTGGGACAACCCCTCTATTGCCCCGGTTCATCGTTCCACTCTTCCGGAGCCGGGCCCGCTCATCAGCTGCTCCACTTCACTGACGCTGACCCGGTTAAAGTCACCGCTGATGGAGTGTTTCAGGCAGCTGGCGGCCGCCGCAAATTCCAGGGCTTTTTCCGTACTGTCGTGAGCAGTCAATCCGTAGATCAATGCAGCCGCAAAAGAATCTCCCCCGCCAACCCGATCGACGATATGGGCAAGATCATACTTGCGGCTGTGGTAAAAATTAACCCTGTCGTTCAGACAGGCCGACCAAATATTGTGGCTTGCGCTGATACTTTCCCGCAGGGTTATGGCCAGCAGTCTCATCCGGGGAAACGACGCCAGCACCTTCCCGGTAAGCAGTTGATACTGTTCCAGATCCAACTGTCCCCCGGCCACATCTGTTTCCGCAGTTATCCCCAGGGACATCTGGCAATCCTCTTCATTGCCGATTCCCACATCGACGTACTGGAGCAGCCCGGTCATCACCTCAATTGCGCTTTGGCCGTATTGCCACAGCTTGGACCGATAATTAAAATCGCAGGAGACCACCAGACCCATCTTTTTCGCTGTCTTAACCGCCTCCAGGGACAGAGCCGCCGCTGAAGAGCTGAGCGCCGGTGTAATTCCCGTAAAATGAAACCAGGCGGCTCCTTTGAAAATGGATTGCCAGTCCAAGTCCCCGCTTTTAGCAAGCGCCAGGGCAGAATAATCCCGGTCATAGAGCACCCGGGAGGGTCTTTGTGCTGCTCCGCTCTCCAAGAAATAGATCCCCATCCGTCCTTCCCCAAATTTGATCGCTGACGTATCGACGTCAAATTTTTTCAATTCGCTGAGACAGCGGTAAGACAGATCGTTCTCCGGCAGAACTGTCACAAAAGCGGCCTCTTTACCATAATTGGCCAGAGAAACCGCCACATTGGCCTCCCCCCCGCCATAAGTTGCCTCCAAAGACGGTGATTGCATCAGCCTCTCAAACTGCGGCGCCTTGAGCCGAAGCAGGATCTCACCGAATGTAATTATTTTGCCCATCCCGGCAGCCTCCTTTATCCAGATGATTGTTCTTCAACAACGCAGATATCAAAACCACCCGCTTTCTCCTGAAGATATATCGCCGCGGGAGGCTTCACCGGGGTTGCTTCCACCCCTGCGCAGACTTCTATACCTTCGCGCAGAAAATAGGCTGCCGCCCTGATGAGATTGTTTGTTTTTACCGTCAGCTGTTTATTGCTTTCGCCTCTCCTCAGAAGCGATCCGGCTGGATAAGGGGCTCCTGATTCCCTGAGCGGCAGTTTGAAAAGCGCCGAAATTTCTTCCAAAAGAGCAACGGGTAGCTCACAATCCAACCTGAACCCCAGGATTTCAGATAAGGTCACTTTGGCCAAACGGCTGATCGCTTTAAAATCCCGATTCCTGATCAATTGAGCACCAACCATCCAGCTGCCGCCGCAAGCCCACACCTTGTCGAGCCGGAGATACTGCTGCAAATTATGAAACCCGATTCCGCCCGTGGGAATAAATTTCATTCCGCCAAAGGGCTTGCCGATGGCCTCGAGGGCAGCGGTACCACCGAGAAGCTCCGCCGGAAAATACTTGACCACCTGCAAACCAAAATTAAAGGCGGCGGTTAGATCTGTGGGGCTGCTGCAGCCGGGTATAACCGCCACCCCTTGATTCAGGCAGTACTGCACCACCCGGGGGCAAAACCCGGGGCTGACGATAAATTGCGCCCCCGCCTCCAAAGCGCTCTCCGCCTGCTCAACGCTCAACACTGTTCCGGCTCCCACCAGCATCTGCGGAACGTAGGCCGCTATGGCGCGCAGCGCTTCCTTCGCCGTAGCAGTTCTGAAAGTCACCTCTATTACAGGCAGGCCGCCTTTCAGCAAGGCCTCTGCCAGAGGAATCGAATCTTCCGCCTGATCGATGGTCGCGACGGGAACCGCTCCCAGATCTCCGATTATTTTTAGTGCTTCGCTCTCCATGAACCGCCCTCCCTGCATTTTCCATCTTTAGGGGTAACCATTCGCTCCGGTGCCGGACAGACCCTCAGGGAACAACCGGCGCCCCGCGCCGGCAACAGACTCCGCTAAACCGGCCAGTTTAACTGATATTTCAACGGCAGCCCGTAACAGGCCCGGGTCATCTCCTCGGCGAGTTTCGTTTTCAGTTCCCTGGAAGCTTGTTCTGAGTACCAGGCCATATGGGGGGTGGCAATAAAATTTTCATGTTTAAACAGAGGGGTGCCGGCAGGAGGCTCTTTTTCAAAAACGTCACAGGCAGCACCGGCTATCCACTTGTTCGCCAAAGCTTTTTCCAGAGCTTCCTCATCGATTATCCCCCCGCGGGAAACGTTGATCAGATATGCTGTAGTTTTCATCAACCGCAGCTCTTTTTCACCGATCAGGCCCCGCGAGCTTTCCAGCGGTGTGTGAACGGAAACAACATCGGCAGTTTTGAGCAGCCGGGGGAAAGACACCACCTCGATATAATTGTCAATTATTTTTCCGGAGCAACCTTTGTCTTTAGAATCATAAGCGATTATTCGACAATCAAGCCCTCTCACAATGCCGGCAAAACATTTGCCGATCCTTCCAAGACCGATTATCCCAACAACCATCCGGTTAAATCTGGTGATGGGAGCGCTCGCTTCATAATTCCACCGGCCCCTTTTTACGCCGCTGTTCATCGGCACGATTTTTCGGGATAAAGCCAGCATGAACGCAGCTGCATGGCCGGCTACTTCCTGGACCCCATAGTCTGGCACATTGCAAATCTTAACACCGTGCCTCGTTGCCGCCTCGAGCTCAATGTTATCAACTCCCACCCCATATCTGACCACGCATTTCAGTCTGGGCAAACCGCGAAACACTTTTTCGGTTAAAGGGGCATACTGATTGCCGATCACTTCGTATTCCTGCAATTCCCGGATCAACTCATCTTCGGTTCGACACTGGTGTAAAACAAACGCAATGCCGTTTTTTTCGAACACGGCTTTTTCCTCTTCCAGCGCTTCGTGGTCGCAATCACTGATTCCAACTCTATGCATCAGCTGCCCTGTCCCCTTCTTCGAAGTGATCTCGATAGCGTTGGGCAATCCCCGCAGTACCTGCGCCTCCTTCCGGCAGGAACAGCAGGGCCCCGGCAAATCGTTTGCCTATCTGCCCAGATAGCCTCCGTCAACAGGAATAATGGCACCATTGATATAGTTGCTGCCGGGACCGGCCAGAAAAACAACAACCCCTTTGAGATCATCCCCTTTGCCCCAGCGCTGGGCGGGGATCCTTTGCAGTATTTCAGAGTTCCGGCGGGGGTCGCTTACAATATTTTTGTTCATCTTGGTATCCATATATCCGGGGGCAATGGCATTGATATTGAGTCCTTTACCGGCCCACTCGTTGGACAGGGCCTTTGTCAGCTGCGCCACTCCCCCCTTGGAAGCGGCGTAAGCGGGCACGGTGTAGCCGCCGAAATAACTCAACATCGAAGCGATATTGATGATTTTACCGCTTCTCCGGGGGATCATCCGGCGTCCAGCCAGCTGGCAGTAGCGCCAGAGCGCAGTCAGGTTCACCTCCAGGACCATCTCCCAATCGGACATCGGGAACTCTTCACACCGGTGTCTCCGCTGGAGACCGGCTGCATTAACCAGAATATCGACGCTGCCGTCCAGCCTTTCCACAGCGCTGTAGAAGGATTGATCCACCTGCGCCCGGTCGGAAACATCTGCCGCCACGCAGTCGGCATCAAATCCCCGGGCCCTGAGAAAAGCGGCATATTGTTCCCCTTTTTCCCCGCGAGCGATAATGACAACCCCGGCTCCCGCTTCACAAAGCGCTGCTGACACCGATCTGCCGAGATCACCTGCCCCGCCGACAACGATAGCTTTTTTCCCCGTCAGGTCAAACATGTTTTTCACATCGCTCACCCTGTTCCACCCCCGACGTTGAACATTACCTTGTAGGCCCGGCTTTCAGGAGGAAACCCTTTCCCGGTACTCGTTAAAGGGACCGTGCAATTGAGCAATCTTTCATACCCCAGATTCTTTGTGCTTAACCTGCCGGCAATTTTAAAATCATCCCGGGTGCAATTCCTGACAAACTGAATGCTCAGCTCCTTAAACATGCATTTTTGAAAATCGATCCGCGGGCGATCTCTGTACCCGGCTATTATGACTATTTTTCCTTTTATTGTGACCGCTTCCGTGATCACCTCCGCCACGGGCTGAACACCGGCACAATCATAAATGAACTGCACACCTTCACCGTCAGTGCGCTCATATATCTGGCTGAGAAGATCTTTCTCCGAGTCCAAAACATCAAAACCCAGCTCCCGGGCCAGCGCCTGGCGGGCCGGGTTGGGTTCGCTGATGATCAGCTTGTCGGCACCAAAATGGCGCAAACTAATTGCCGTGGAAAGGCCGATGGCACCGGCGCCAAAAACGGCAACGCTTTCCCCGGGCTGATATCCCCCCTGGCGGACTGCATGAACGGAGATGCCGACGGGTTCAATAAATGCCGCCAGCGGGGGTGAAATTCCGTCGGGGACCTTTTCGATCGACTCATGGGGGACCTTGACGTATTCGGCCATCCCGCCGTTGAGATCTATGCCAATTATCCGCAGCCCTTTGCACACATGAACCTGACCGTGTTTACAGGGCTCACATTGACCGCAGGAAAGATAAGGGTATACCGTAACCAGGTCGCCTTTTTTAAATTGCGGATGAGTTGTGCGCAGGTAACCGGAAAATTCATGGCCCATCACCAGGGGCGCCCTGGCCCGCGGATGTTTCCCCTCAAATATCGTCAAATCACTTCCACAAACTCCAACATGGGAAACTTCGATCAACGCCCAGCCCCTTTCCAGTTCGGGCATCCTCAGATTGTCCCTGTATTCAACCGCTCCCGGCCCGGTAAACACAATTCCTCGCATCGCTCTTACCCCCACCTGACAGCGGTTCAATTGACCGCGTCTGAAAATTGTTTTTCCCTGGCTCGCACCGGAGCAGCGCCTAAGCTTCGCCTTTCAGAGTGGGCTTGTAATAATATCGATACACTATATAGGCGCTTGTTGACGCAATTAACACCAAGGTGTAGATCATCGAGATTGCACTGAACCCGGCCTGTTTCAAGACGATCGACAGCGCCGCCAAAAATAGAAAACAGGAGTACAGGTATTTCAAAGTCCCGTTTTCAATATGCTCCACCGCTTTCACCCCGTATTGCACCCCTGCAAACGAGCCGCAAATCAGGAGAACGGCAATCACTAGTTTCACTTCTCCGGCAATAAAATATAACACTGTCGCATAGATCGAGGAGATAAATAAAACTAGAATGCTGGTTCCAACTGCCTTCTTCGCATTCATATTGAGCAGCATCACAAACAAGGGTAAAAGGATAAACCCACCGCCAATGCCCAGAAAGCCCTTCATCACACCGACGAATAGGCCAATAAATATAATTTTGCAGCATATTGTCACGCGGTTACCGGCAGAGAGCTCTCCTACCGCCCCCACTTTTTGGTCTCCAGATAAGATTTTGCCGGTTTTGACTCCGCCGCCGGGGAGCCCCCTTTTCCGCTCGTTAAAATACATGCCGGCGGAGAAAGCGAGCAGCAAGATGATGAACGCGTACTGGACATATTTCTCCGCCATGTTGATGCTGTCCAGATAAAGCAAAAACGGCTTCGCCGCAGTAATTCCAACAAAACTGAAAATTGTCACCCCAACGAGAACGGGGCCGGATATATTGCCGGCCCGGTAGTGTTTATAACCGCCAACGGAGGATACACCCACGGTGAAAGCCAGGCTCGTGGCAATGGCATTCGGGATCGGCAGGCCCAGAATACTCAATGTCGGAACGAGAATAAACGCTCCTCCAACCCCAAAAAATCCGCTAATTACGCCGATGCATAAGCCCAATGCCAGCAGTACAGCACCCAATAATATTCCATCAATAGCCAATATTTAGCGCCTCCAACAATTTCACTGCGTTGACCCCGGCAGACAGTTGCGGTTACGATTTACAACAGTGCCTCCCCCTGCCGGAAAGCCGGGGCACCTCTTCCTGCCATGATCCCCCATCTCTCCGGGCGCTGTCCGGGAGCGCCCGGAGATACAAGGCCGCATCAGCTCCCCCTAGAGCGAGCTCGGGGGAACCTCGTATTCCTTGATGACATCTTCATTCAGCTCCACCCCAAGTCCCGGTTTTTCCGAGAGATGGAAACATCCGTCTGCAAATCGGAGCGGCTCGCTTAACAGCTCCTCTCGCAGCGGGTTGGGGTTGGCATCGGTTTCCTGGAACAACCCGCCGGGAAGCGCCGTTGCCAGATGCAATGTGGCGGCCAGCCCTACGGCATTGCCAAACATATGCAGCGCATAGGGGAGGCGCCAAGACGCTGCCAGAGAGCAGATATCACGGGCTTCACTCAAGCCCCCTGTTTTGGTGATATCAGGCTGGACAATGTCCAGACAGTTGTGCTCCAGCGCCTGTTTGAAGTTTTCTTTCCCGTAGATGTTTTCGCCACCGGCGATGGGAACCGGGCTTTTCCCCACCAGCTCCCGATAACCTGCCAGATCCCTGGCGGGAAGAGGCTCCTCCACAAAGAGCAGATCGTATTTCTCGTAAGCGCTAATCCTATCCAGAGCTTCCTGGACATCCCAGGCCTGATTTGCATCGATCATCAGGGTTGAATCATCCCCGATAAGCTCCCTGAGGGTTTTCAGGTTGGACTCATCCAGCTCTTTGCCGAAACCAACTTTTAGCTTAAAGGCGCGGTAACCTTTATGCAAACACGACTCGATAATATCCGGAAACAGCTTGGGGCCCAGACCGCTGGCATAGGCTTCTATTTTTTCGTTGAATTTGCCCCCGAGAAGCTGGTAGACCGGTGTCTCCAAAATTTTGCCGGCAATATCCCACAGCGCCAGATCGGCCCCGCTTATCGCCTGGAGCAAAGCACTTTCGCAGCCATACTGCCTGAACGGCCCCAGCAGGCCGCGGTACATTTTATTCCATAAATAGCTGATTCTCAGGGGATCCTCCCCCAGCAACAGCGGCCGCAAGCCCTCGGTCACCGTGGCGGCCCGCTCCTTGTAGTTCCAGGGCGGGAAATTTATCCAGGTTTCACCGACTCCGGTGATCCCGCTGTCGGTGGTAAGATGTACCAGCGCGCTCATTCGGTGAGTCATTTGCCCAAATGAAGCTTTAATCGGTTCGCTTAACGGTACTTTTAAAACGGTGATCTTAACCTCTGCTATTTTCATCAGGAACAACCCTCCACCGGATCAGATGTTCGGTCGCCTTCCCGGAACCATCACCGGGAAGACGACCGCCTTGTCCTTAACCTCTTCCTCTACTCGAGGATCTTCTTGAAGACGACCTCCTGTTTGTCCAACAGCTCCTTGCAGTCTTCCAGGCCGCTGTAAACATAGCTTCCGCCCTGGGTGAGGATGAATTGTTTCCACTCATCGGTTTCAGAAGCCTGTTTAAACGCATCGTGCAGCACTGAAAGGATCTCATCGGGGGTGCCTTTTGGTGCAATCAAACCTCTCAGTGTACCCAGCTCCACGTCGTAGCCCAGCTCTTTCATTGTCGGCACATCAAGATATGGCTCCACTCTTTCGGGGGCGATGACCGCCAGGATTTTAATGTTCCCCGCTTCAAACTGCGCATTGGATTCACCGACACTGAGGATCGCCGAATCAATATGGTTACCGGCCAGCTGCAAGGCAGGGGTCGCTCCACCGCCGCCTGCGGGGACCAAGTCGAATTCAATCCCCGTAGCATCCTCTACGGCGAGACTGGCAATGTGCAGCATCCCTCCCGGTGCTCCGGTTCCATGTGTGGTTCCGGAATTGTTCTTCGCATATTCGACAAATTCCTCGAAATCGTTTATTTCGCTGTCTGCATGAACCGCCACCACCGAGGGATCAAGTAAAAATGTAAGAATGGGAGCGACATCATTATGGTTGAAATCGAGATTGCCCAGCAGTTTGTGGGTGACCAGGGTTGATGTGGCGAAACTGATGGTGTAACCGTCCGGCTCCGCCTTGGCCAGCTCTTCGTAACCTACCGCTCCCGCACTCCCGGGTTTGTTGACTATAACAATCTTCTTGCCCAGAATATCCTCCGCCAGTTGGGCGATCATTCTGCCGGATTGATCGGAACTGGTGCCCGGATCGAAGGGAATGATCATTGTTATATTTTTTGACGGAAACTCCACGGCCTCCTCACCTTTGTCGCAACCGGTGAGCAACACGCCGATCAACAAGGCAAAAATAACGATGGTGCCAATTACTTTTCTGTTTAACATCTGGGTCCCTCCTCTAATTTTTGATCGAACTAAGCTGCTATACGAATGACCCCGCTAGACCATCCCCTGAGCGTCACCTCCTCCGGATTACTTACGCTTTATACTGGCCAAGCCTTTCGTCAAAACAGGCCACAACAGGAACAACAAGGTCAGCACCAACACCGTACCGCTAATCGGTCTGGTGAAAAAGTCCAGAACGTTGCCCTTGTTTACGATTAACGCCGCCCTTAAATTCTGTTCGATGATTGGACTCAACACTATCCCCAAAACAAGGGGTATCATCGGCACCCCATATCTTGTCAACAGGTAGCCCCCGAAACCAAATGCGATCATCACCCCCACATCGAACAAACTGTTTCTGGGTGAATAAGAGCCGACGATGCAGAGGCTGGCAATAACCGGCAGCAGATATTTCAAGGGTACATTTGAGATCTTGGCGATATATTTGGCACAACCCAACCCGATCAGCAGCATCACTATATTCGCCAGAATCAAACTGGCATAGATCCCCTGGACGATATCCGGATGCTTTACGAAAAGCGTCGGGCCGGGGGTAAGGCCGTGCATCAGAAATGTGCCAAACATAATTGCAACTGCGGCATCACCGGGAATACCCAGAGAGAGCAAAGGAATCAGGGCGCCCCCGGTCACGGCATTATTGGCACTCTCTGAGGCGGCGACACCCTCCTTGATCCCTGTACCAAACTCCAGCTTTTTATTCAGCCTCGACGCAGTATCGTAAGACAAAAATGAGGCGATGGGGCCGCCCGCGCCGGGCAGGGCTCCGATAAAGGTCCCGATCGCCGATCCGATGAGCGTTATGACGGAGATATCTTTCAGATCCGACCATGTGGGGAGGACCCTGGATATCTTTTTTAAGAGATGTCGCTCGCGTTTCTGTTTGCCGGCCTGGATCAGCAATTCCCGAAAACCGAATATCCCGATCATCATGGGGATAAATTCAAAACCGGTTAACAGGTTGATATTCCCGAAAGTAAACCGGGGGATGGAAGTGATCGGATCCAGACCGATGGTCGGTATAAGCAAACCGATCAGGGCCGCAATAATACCTTTGCCGATATTGTTCCTGGAGAGCCCGGCAACAATACTCAAGCCCATTACTCCGACGGCAAAGTACTCCTGCGGGCCAAATTTAAGCGCAAACTGACCAATTATCGGCGCCGCCACAATTAAAACGATTGCCGAAATAATGCCTCCGACGAAGGAGCAGATCGTAGCGATCCCCAAAGCCTTACCCGCTTCGCCCTTAAGAGCCATCTTGTTTCCATCCACCGCCGTCAGCATCGCGGCCGGCGTTCCGGGCACATTTATGAGAATCGCCGTAATTGAGCCTCCGTACACCGCACCACAATACATCCCCATCAACATGGCCAGGCCCTGGACCGGCTCAAGAACATAGGTAAAGGAGATGATCAGGGCCAGCCCCATCGGCACGGTCAGCCCCGGCATGGCACCGATGGCAATCCCCAGGGCCGTGCCGCCGACAAGCAGTGAAATGGTCAGCGGATCTGTGATTATTTGCAGAAGAGCGTTCATTTAAAACCCTCCCCAGAACATCGGCAGCGACACACCGAAAAAATAGTTGAAGACCGCTCCCACTGAAACGCTCAGCGTTACCGAAAAAACGATATATTTCCAGATCGTTCTTTCCCCGTAGAGATACAGCAAAAAGGAAACATACAGGGTGTTCGACAGGTAAAACCCCAGGCACTTGGTCAATGGAATGTAGACCAGCGCCCCCAGAAAAGTAACCAGAGCCTCTCTGTCCATGACAACAAAAGGCTCCTCCCGCTCTGTGCGGCTGATTACCGATCCGAACACCGTCCAGGCAGCGATCAATAATAAGGGGACGGCCAGCAACAGCGGGTATGAATTCGCCTTAAACGCCCCCGCCCTTTCTGCACTGGGCATAATCAAGGAATAGTAGATGACCGCCAGACTGACAATCCCCAGCCCCAGCCCCAGTTGAAAATCCGGATCTTTCCACACCTTTATCTTCTTTGTCATCCTGATGCCCCCTTACTCGTATGGCTAACGCAGCAGTTGCAGATCTGATGGGTGCAATCCGGGCTTATCTCAACAGCTGTCCGGCGATAACGATCTTTTGGATCTCGGTGGTTCCCTCATAAATTTCAGTGATCTTGGCATCCCGCATCAGCCGCTCCACCCCATTTTCACGGATATATCCGTAGCCCCCGTATATTTGAACGGCCTTGCTGCTCAGTTTTGTCGCTGCCTCCGAAGCATAATATTTGGCCATCGCCGCCGCTTCGGTTATCCGTTCCCCCTGATCCTTCAACCACGCGGCGTGGTAAGTCAACATGCGGGCCGCCTTGATCTCTGTAGCCATCTCGGCCAGCATAAACTGAACCGCTTGAAAGGCGGAGATGGGGCGATTAAATTGCCGCCGCATCCCGGCATATTCCCGGGCCTTGTCGAAAGCGCTCTGAGCGATGCCCAGCGCCTGAGCGGCAATGGCCACGCGGCCGCCGTCGAGAGAATGCAGCGCAATTTTGAAACCTTCCCCGACCTGACCGAGGAGATTGTCCCGGGGAACACGAACATTATCAAAATTTAGCGACGCTGTTTTTGCCGCGCGGATTCCCATTTTTTCCTCCTGCCGGCCCACACTAAAGCCCGGGGTGGCAGTCTCCACAATAAAAGCGCTGATCCCCCTGGTGCCGAGCGTTTGATCGGTCATCGCCAGCACAATGCACAGATCGGCCAGCCCGGAATTGGAAATAAATATTTTGGAACCGTTCAGCAACCAGGAATCGCCGTCGGGCACAGCGGTGCTTTCAATGGCTGCGGCATCCGAACCGGCGTTGGGTTCGGTTAAGCCGAAAGAACCGATCAATTTCCCCGCGGCCAGCCCCGGCAGATATTTTTGCTTTTGCCCTTCTGTCCCCCAGTTCAGAATCGGTTCCGTGCCCAGGGAAACATGGGTTTCCACAGTTACCCCCGTGGAGGCGCAGGCGCGGCTCAGCTCTTCAACTGCGATAATGTAGCTGAGAAAATCCCCTTCGCCGCCGCCGTAAGCTTCAGGCACGGTGATCCCCAAAAGCCCCATCTCCGCAATTTTCTCGATCAGCTCTGTCGGCATCTCCCCGCGCTCATCCATCTCTGCAGCTCTGGGGGCCACCTCTTTTTCCGCAAATTCCCGCACCATTTGCCTGACCATCTCTTGCTCTTCGGTTAAGTTGAAATTCATGGCAACCTCTCCTCTGACAGCCCCGCTCGAAGGGGCCTCAATGTACTCTTTCCCAAACCAACCGCCGCCTAAGCAACGAGATCATAACCGGCCTTCAAGGCCTGCAGATTGACCTCCAGCACTTTTGCCGGAAGCAGCTCCGCCAACACAGCGGCAAGATCCTCCTGCTCAAAGAAAGGGAGCACCCGGCTGAGCGCACCGAGCAAAACAATATTTGTCATGATCGCCCCACCCAGTTCGCGTGCTTTTTCCGAAGCATTGATCAGATAACCCTTTGCCGAACGCAGGCGCAGCTCCCGCAATATTTCTCCTTCCGGCGGGTATCGATCCAGCCCCATATTGCCAAGAACCGTCGGCACGGTTTCAGAATTGACAATATAGCAACCCCCGGGATTGAGCCTGTCAATATGGCGAAGCGCTTCGACCAGTTCAAAACCGAGGATAACGTCTGCAGCCCCCGCCGGTACAGTTGGCGAATAGATCTTCTCCTCTGAAATTCGAAGGTGGGATACTACCGATCCGCCGCGCTGGGCGGCTCCAATGGTCTCAGTGCCAATAACGTTTAACCCTTTTCGCATGGCGTAATTTGCAATCGCCACCGAGGCCAGCAAGTTGCCCTGACCGCCAACACCGCAGATAACCAGATCCATTTTCATACTGTAATGATCGCTCCTCTCCTGCAGAGATCTGCACACAGGCCACAGTGGACACAGCTCTTCAGATCGACGGCCACTCTGTTTTCATCTTCCATGTAATACAGAGCCGGACATCCCAGGTCGTTGATGCAAATTTTACAGCCGTTGCAGCGTTCCGGAACCATCCTCACCTCGCGCCTGGCGAAATAAGGCTGCCCCCCCCTGCGGGTGCTTAAAAGGTAGCAGGGCGCCCTGGAGATGACCAGGGAAACACCCTCTTCCCTGATCGCCTGATCCAATATTGTTTTACTCTCTTCCAAAAGATAGGGATTGATTATCCGCGTTTTCACACCCAGGGCCTGACCGATCTTTTCAGGAGAAAGTGCCGGTACAGTTTCCTGGAAAATATTTTCCCCGCTGCCGGGATGCGGTTGGAAACCGGTCATTGCAGTGGTGCGGTTATCACAAAGGACCACGGTGATTCTGGATTGATTGGAGACGGCTCCAACCAGCCCCAATAACCCGTTATGGAAAAAGGTTGAATCCCCGATAACGGCTACGACCGGTCGATCGATTCCAGTCTTGGCAATCCCTGAAGCCACCGGTATGGAAGAGCCCATACAAAAGATGGTCGACTGTAACTCAATGGGGGGGAAGCTGCCGGCATCATAGCAACCGATATCCCCCGTGACAATGGCTTTGTTTTTACGGGAGACCTGTTTCAGGGCACTGAGCAGGCCCCGGTGGCTGCAGCCGATACACTGTGTGCGGGTGCGCACCGGGGCTTCCACCGCCGCAGGCTTGACCGCAGCGGGCCTTTCAACCAGCCCCAGTCTGGCAGCAGCAGCGACAACCTCTTCCGTGGTCAACTCTCCCTCTCCGGGTAAAAACTGATCCCGTCCCAGGATTTTCACCGTGAGCCCCTCATCGCTGCAGATGCCGCGGAGCAGCCCGGCCACGACCGGTTCGATCTCTTCGAACACCACCACTTTTTCCAAGCCTCTGAGGAAAGTGAGCACCTTTTGCCTGGGGAGAGGCAGGGTCCCCAATTTTAAAACGGGAAATTTCCTGCGCAGAACGGTCTCGGCTTCCTTGATATAGCTGTACCCGATCCCACAACCGACAAAGCCGATCGGCCCGACACCGTCCTCGATAGAATTAAAGACGCTCTCCTCGGCGTATCTGCTAAAATCAGCCTGTTTTTGATTCAACAGGGCATGTCTCCACAGCGGCCTCATTTTGCCCCCGGCCCGGGGCTCGCTGACGGCGCTCATCACAAAACGCGAACGGTCGTCCACAAACTGCGGGACCCGTTGCAGCTTCTTCTGTGCAGAAAGCTGAATCACCGAGCGGGAATGGCAGATCCGCATCACCGGACGAAGGATATAGCAGGAACCCATTTCTTCTGACAGTTCAAACGCTTCCTTGATCATCTCCTTGGCCTCGGCAGGCGTAGCCGGATCGAAAACGGGGAGATGTCCATAAGTATGCAGCAAAATCCGCGTATCTTCTTCGTTCTGTGAGGAGTTGCCTCCCGGATCGTCGGCGGACACCAGCACCAACCCCCCGCAGACACCGGTAAAATTAAGGTGCATGATAAAATCTGCGGCAAAGTTGGTCCCGTTGTGCTTCATCACCGCCAGAGAGCGGAGATTGCACAGGGAGGCGCCCGTAGCCATCTCCAAAGCAACCTTTTCGTTGACCGACCATTCCACATAAACATCTTCGCCATGCAAGCATTCTTCCACGATTTCAGTCGCCGGCGTTCCCGGATAGCCGGTGACAAAAGAAACCCCCGCCTCCAAAGCTCCGGCCGCTATTGCCTTGTTCCCCATCACATAGCTCGCTTTCATTTTCCACCCTCCGGTTTCACATAGCAAAATATGGTTTCACGAAATGACTAAATTAAAGCAATTTAAAATTTTTATAACCCCTGCTTTAACCCGCTCCCAGCGCCTGGTTTTATTTTCGAAACAGTATCCCCACGAGAAAACCGAGTCGGCTTTCCCGCCCTGGGATCCCGTTTGTGGCAACGCCATCTGGTAACCGCTGAAAAGGCGGTCGCCTTTATCGATCGCTCCAGCCTATCTCAGCTGAAAGCCGCAGCGCTGTTTTCTTCAGCGCTTCGACAAAGAAAGGGAGCCGCTCTTCGGAGAAGACGGCGGTTAATCCGCTCACACTGATGGCGGCAACCACCTTTCCGGTGAAATCCCTGACCGGGGCGGCAACACAGCGCAAACCAACCTGAATCTCCTCGTCATCGAGCGCATAGCCCTGTTCGCGAATCCCGGCAAGATCGGCGAATAGAGCGGCCGGCTCATCGATTGTGTTGGCGGTGATCCGGGCCATCCCCTCTTTCTCCAAAAGCGCGGTCACCTTTGCCGGAGGCATATCACTCAGCAAAACCTTGCCCACAGCGGTGCAGTACATCGGCAAACGCAGCCCGATCTGAGAGGGCTGCACGACAATGGCGCCGGGCTCTTCCACCTTGTTTATGTAAAGGGCTTTCCCGTTGTCGTGAACCACCAGATGAACAGTCTGCTGTGTAATTTTGACCAATTCCTTGAGATGGCCGATGCTGGCTTCATAAAAATTCAGCCCCTGAATCGCCCGGGAACCCAGTTCAAATAAGCCAAACCCCAGCCGGTAGGTCCCGGTTTGGGGATCACGGCGGATCCATTCCAGCTGTTCAAGGGTATCCAGGATTCGGAAGACAGTACTTTTATGCAAGCCCGTGGCCCTGGTAATATCCATCAGGGATTGCACCGGATCTTGACGGGTGAAACAGTGGAGCACTTTGGCCATCCGGCCGATAACCCTGATCGAGTAATCCGGTTTGCTTTGCACCGGCGCCACCTCCCTATTTTATTCCATGAAACATGGTTCCGTTATTTCAGCCGCCTTTTTTTGTTTCCCGATCGCCCGCCCTTTTCCCTGCCGCCAACCCAATTTGCCCAGTCGGTCAACCGCGGCCCTCTTCCAGGCCGGCAAGTTTTCCCGCCAAAGTCTTTTTATGAGCCAGATCGGCCTGGCGGGCGATCATGACCCGCTGCGCCTGGGGCGACCCGGCACCGTGCATCGACTCGGTGAGGTAAGCCGCCGCTGCCGGGCCCAGAGTCAGGTTTTCCACCAAGCGCAGCATCTTTAGACGGCAGGCGGTCTCAACACCGGAGATCCCCTGAAAGTACTTTTGCAACAGCGGTCCGATCCGGGGATGTTCCAGATCGGCGAGAGAGGGCAGGGTGGCGATCAGCCCCCCGGCGATATCTTCAGCCAATCTGGCAATTTCATAGGGAAAACGGGTCACATTGAGCTTGCAGACATTGGCCAGCAGCAGATCGATGAGGTAAGCACCGGAGGAAGACGGCTGCCCCTGGGCTGAACAGGCGATGCCGCAGCAGAACAGAGTTTCGTTAAGGTGAATCATCTCCACCAGCTTGTCCTTGATATGCGAAGCCCTGTCCACACCCTGGAATTCCGCCAGCGCCGCCGCCGCCCCGATGAGGACGTCGCCAACTCCGGCCTTGCAGCCGCCGTAGCTTTGCCGGTGGTATCCGGCAAAGCGCTCCACGAGGCGCCCGGAATAGCGGTACTTTTTGAACATAAAGACTCGCTCCCAGGGAACAAAAAGGTCGTCAAAAAGGAGCAGACATTCCTGCCCCCCAAACTCGCGGTTGCCCAGATCAGCCCGGTGGCTCTCCTGTTTGCGGGTGTCCGAAGGCTGCCGGCCGAGCACATAAACAATTTCAGGGGCATCCGCCTCTATCGCAAAAGAGACCGCATAATCCCTGTCTTCCTCTTGCATCGCCAGGGTGGGCATAACGATGATATAGTGTGAATTCAGCGCTCCGGTCTGGTGGCATTTCGCTCCCCTGACGGTGATCCCCGCTCTGTTTTCACCGATAATTCGCAAGTACAGATCGGGATCGGCTTGCTCGTGAGGGCGCTTGCCCCGATCCCCCTTCGGATCGGTCATAGCCCCGCCGCACACTGCATTCTCATCTTGTACCTGCTGCAAGAATCTGTTGAAACGCCGGTGGTAGGGTATTCCCAGATCCTGCTCCATCTCAAAAGTGGTGATCTCCAGCGCATTGAGCGCATCCAGACCCACGCAGCGCTGAAAACAGGTTCCTGTCTGCTGCCCCAGAAGACGCTGCAGCTTGACCTTGTTGATCAGATCTTCCGTGGAGCGGTGAATATGGGTGAAGCGGTTCACCGGACGGCCGCTTAAATGAGATTGGGCAAAGATCAGCTCCTGATATTCTGCCTGTTGCTCCAGCGCAAAAGTTTGGGCAATGGCGTTGGTGCTCGGCCGGACCAGGGGATGGGCCATGGGATCGGTCACCACAGCACCCTGGATGTACACTGTGCGCCGCAGTTTTTCCAAACTTTCCCGGTAGCGATTACTGCCCATAATAACGCCCTCCTTATCCACAGTTGGCTCATTTACCGGCACCCGCCGCCGGTGCCGGCCAGTTCCGCAAAGCGCATCGTCTCTTTTGCGAAACCGGTTTGCCGCAGCGCCTCCGCTTTGCGGCCGTATCTGTTCAGGTGGCCGGGTGAACCGCTGCGAGTTGTTTCACGGTACGAAATGAGGTTTCACTATCTATGGTTATATTACACTTTCCCGTCTCAATTTCCTGCTTTCAGCCTAAATTCTTTTGATACATTTTGCGCTTTCCCCATATCGGGCCGCCGCTTGCTCGGGGAACCGACCCCGCGGTCACTGTAAAAACAACGGCTGCAAAACCCTGATCCGGCAGGGTTTTGCAGCCGTCCGTTCCTGAATCGGCCAAGGTTCTCAGCCGCTTTTTTTTGAACGCCTGCCCAAAGAGCTCCAGGTGCGCCTCTTTCTTTTTTTCTTCGTCACGACGGGAACAGCGCGGGCAAAGGTCCGGCAAACCTCGGTAATCTCGGCCCGGACAACCTGCCCGGCCCTTTCCCCCGCTCCGGCCACATTGATCACATAGCCATGCAGCCGGGCGATACCGTTCTCCGGAAAACTGGTGTGGGGCCCTTCGATAAAGAGCTCCATCTCTTCACCTGTTGTTACGGGAAGAGCCAGTTTTTCAATCTTGCTTAAATTGCCTGCAGCAATAATGCGGTACTGCTCGATATGCATATCCTCGGAGCCGCGGATAAAGATGTTTTTCCCCAGCTCCTCCTCCATCTTTTTAAGATTGCCGCCGCCTGTTCCGATGATGATCGAGGCTACCTCATGGTGCATCTCCACCAAAACCGCTTCCCGCGGCGTTTTCTGCAGTGTTTTTTTCAGCTCCCGCTCGATGCGGGTCGATGCGGCCAGGGCGGTGAAAACCCGCCCGCTGCCGTTGCAGTAAGGGCAGTGCTGCAGCAGTGTTTCCGCAAGATCCTGCCGCACTTTTTTCCGGGTCATCTCCACGAGACCGAGGCTGGTCAGCCCCAGCACATAAGTTTTGGTCCGATCCTGTTTGATCGATTCATTGAGTTTGCTCAACACCTTCTGGCGATGCGATTCAATGGTCATATCGATGAAATCAATGATAATGATCCCTCCGATATCCCGCAAGCGAATCTGGCGGGCGATCTCCTCCGCCGCCTCCAAATTTGTTTTGAGGATGGTCTCGGCAAGATTGCGCCTGCCGATATAGCGCCCGGTATTGACATCGACGACGGTCAAAGCCTCGGCTTCGTCAAAAACAAGGTAGCCGCCGCTTTTTAACCAGACCTGCCCCTGCAGCGCTTTCTCCAGCTCTTTTTCCACTCCGTACCGTTCAAAAATGGGTTCATCATCGCGGTAAAAACTAACTTTCTTTTTGAGCTGGGACTGCGGGGAAAAACAGTCGAGTATTTCACACACCTTCTCATATTCCGGCTCATTGTCAATCAGAAAACTGTTGAAATCCTCCACAAAGAGGTCGCGGGCGATACGGCAGGTCAGGGCGAGATCCTGGTACAAAATCGCCGGTGCACTTTTCTGCTGAAAGCGGTTCAGCACCAGATGCCACAGCTGCATTAAAAACTGAAGATCCTGCACCAGAGCCTCCTCACCCGCCCCCTCGGCGACGGTGCGCACGATGAGCCCCATCTCCGGGGGACACATCTTTTTGGCAGTGCGCCGCAGCCTCTCTTTTTCCACCGTGCTTTCGATCCGTCTGGAGACGCCGATATAATCGGCGCCGGGAACGAGCACCAGGTAGCGCCCGGGAAGGGTGATCTGCCCGGTGATCCGGGCTCCCTTGCTCCCCGAAGGCTCTTTGATCACCTGAACGACAACCTCTTCCCCAACCTTGAGCAGCTTGTCGATAGCCGAACGGGAGGGGGGCAGCTTTTCATCGTTGTCCGTATAGACGTCATCCACATACAGAAAAGCATTCTTTTCCAGACCGATATCGACAAAGGCCGCCTGCATCCCCGGGAGAACATTGGCCACAATACCCTTGTACAGGTTGCCGACGATACGTTGCTCCAGCGGTCTTTCGATATAAAGCTCCACCAGCTTGCCCGCTTCAAGGATGGCCACCCGCGTCGCCCGGTTATCACAGTTTACTAAAATTTTCTTGTCCACTGATAATTTCACCTCCCTCCGGAAAAGGATCGATCAGCGTATCGCGATAAATATAAAGACCCTGGCGGTGAATCCGCCAGCACTGTTCGCCTCCGGTATACTCATCTTCCAGCGCCAACTGCTCAAGAAAGCGAAACGGCGAGACGCCCCCCTTGCTGCCCACCTGCAGCAGCAGGCGCAGCTGCGGACCCTGCTCAACGGGCAGCAACCCGGCGGAGAAGATATAGGGCCGGATATTTTTGCTGATTATTTTGCCCCTTTTACCGAAGCGGCGGATCATGATCTCGGGCTTGGCAAAAAGCTTGTCCAGAGAGCTCTGCAGCAGCGCCTCCGGCGGGGCCGGGCGGCTGCTGTTCCAGGCGGCGTGGTACAGTGCGGCATTAACCGTCGCCGCCAGGGGCGGGGCGCCCTCCGGAACAAGCGCCACCCCGGTCAGAAGAAGCCCTTTGGGCAGCTGCTTCTCCAGGCGCCGGCAAAAAATGCGGGGAGCCACCGGTTTCGCCAAAGCGATCTCGCCATACTCCCTGGAGGCGGTTACCCCTACCGGCAGCGGCGCGGCCAGGCTTAGCCTGAGCCGCGGACTGAAGCCGAGAGTGTAGGCCAGCGGCAGCCCGGCGCGGCGCAGAGCCCGTTGAAAAAGACGCAGCAGATCGAGATGCGAAAGATAGCGCAGCTCTTTTCCACAGGCATAGCGGAAACAGATACGATTCATCGTGATACCTCCACAGAGGGGTTGTCCTGCCGGGCGCGGCGATACTCCCTGATCAGAAGTTTTTTGCTTGCTCCGCTCTCCAGGTGATCCCAGGGCAGCGGCTCCTCTTCACCAAAACGCCGGTAAGCGTATTCCTCCGGATTTATGCCCATCTCCTCAAACAGATCCAACCACCGTTTCAGGGAAAAGTGTTCGGACCATCCATCAAAGCGGCAACCCCGCTCCCGGGCCCGCACCAGGAGGGGAGCGAGGCGGCGATCGCCGCGGGCGAACACAGCCTCCAGAAAACTGCTCCCGGGATCATGCCAGCTCAGCTTAACCCCTTTCAGTCCGCCGGTGCAGCTCCGCAGCAGCGCCTGCCGGCGGCCGACCTCGCTCCGGGAGAGCTGCGGCTCCCACTGGAAGGGGGTATGCGCTTTCGGCACAAATATTGCCGCGCTCACCGACAGCCGGATCCACCGGTCCCTTTCGTCCTTGATGCGTCGCCGCAGCTCATCGCAGAGGGTAGCGATGGCAGCCACATCTTCATCCTCCTCCGCCGGCAGCCCGATCATGAAGTAAAGCTTGAACTGATTCCATCCGGCGGAAACGGCGGCATCGATAGCCGTGAACAGATCCTCATTGCTGATATCCTTTCCGATGACCCGCCGCAGCCGCTCGGTGCCGGCCTCGGGAGCAAAGGTCAGGCTGCCGCGCCGCCCCTGGCGAAACTGCCCGGCCAACGCCACCGAAAAGGAGTCCAGGCGCAGTGAAGGCAGCGAGAACCTCACCTTTTCCGCCTCATGTTCCCGGTTGAGCTCGGCGATGAGCTCATCGATCCCCGGGTAATCGCAGCTGCTCAGCGAAGAGAGGGACAGCTCATCGTAGCCGGTACTCCGCAAAATTTCCCGGGCAATTTTTTTCAGCGTCTCCGGCCGCCGCCGCCGTACCGGCCGGTAGATCATGCCGGCCTGGCAAAAGCGGCACCCCCGGCCGCACCCCCGGAAAAGCTCGACAATGCCGCGGTCGTGGACCGCCTCGATATACGGGACCACCGGGGCCAGGGGAAAGCGGGAGCTGTCCAGATCCCGCAGCACCCTTTTCCGGACAGTCGGGGAGGCGTCCGGATGGATCAGCTCCATCCCGCTGAAAGAACCGCCGCTGTAGCGGGGCCGGTAAAAGCCGGGGATATAAACGCCCTCCACCGCCGCCAGGGCTGCCAGGATTTCATCCCTCCCCGCACCGCTTTGCCTGAGGGCGAGCCACCTTTCCAGAAGTTCCGGCAAGCCCTCTTCGCCATCCCCCAGCAGAAACAGATCGAAAAATGGTGCCAGCGGTTCGGGGTTAAAAGCACACGGTCCGCCGCCGATGATCAGGGGCTCCCCGCCGCTGCGTGCGCTGCTGTGGAAAGGTATCCCCGCCAGATCGAGCATGTTCAAAACATTGCTGTAGCTGAGTTCATATTGCAGGGTGAAACCGACAAGGTCAAATTCGCGCAGCGGGCGGCGGCTCTCCAGAGCAAAGAGGGGCACCTGCTGCTGCCGCATCAGCGCCTCCATATCTGCAGCCGGGGCAAACACCCTTTCCAAAAGCATCTCCGGATGGCGGTTGACGATCTCGTAAATTATTTTTAGTCCCAGATTGGACATGCCCACTTCATAAAGATCCGGGAAAGCAAAGGCCATCCGCACCGCCGTGGTGCGGTGATCCTTCTTCACCGCATTCCATTCATTGCCGAGGTAGCGAGCCGGTTTCTGGACCTGAGGGAGAAGTGTTTCCAGCTGTTTTTCTAAATGCAATTAGCAGGCCTCCAAGTAGCTGCAATCAGACCTCGTGAACCAAAAGATGGACGCATTAACCTATTATAATATTTTTTTGATGGGAATATCAAGTCCCTTTTGCATCGCCGCCCGGATCAGCGACGCCTCGCTGAGCTCGGCGGAACATCGCTGGGTGCCGTCGAGCACCCTGATGAAATGGTAGCGCTGCGGCAAAAAAAGGCGAAAAATGTCGAGCAGCCTGGTCTCCTCAAGAACGATGATCTGGGCTCCGCGGAGAGCGCCGCGCTTGAACAGCTCGTGCTCTTTCGCCCCCAGGGAGCGGAGAAAGGTGTAGACCGCCTGCTGTTTCTCTTTTGTTGCGGCGAAAAAAAGAAACAGGGACACTAGCAGAAAGGAAAGATTGTAATAGTGGTGATAGAGGCCGAACAGTCCGGCGGCAAAAAGCAGTCCGGCCAGAATCTGCCCCAGCAAAGCGGCCGTCTCCGTGGCCGCCCGGAAACCGCGCTGCGGTGTCAGGTAAGCCCGCAGGATCCGGCCCCCGTCAAGGGGCAGCGCCGGCAGCAGATTGAAAATGGCGAGCACCAGGTTCGCCTGGATAAAAAAGAGCAGCAGCTCCTGCGCCGACCCCGTCCGGGCAGAAGCGATCATCCCCACTCCCGCCAGAGCAAGGTTCACGGCGGGGCCGGCCCAGGCCAGCTTTTTTTCGATATAGGGTTCCAACTCGAGCTGCTCCTCGATGCGGGCAACCCCGCCAAAAGGGTACAGCTCGATCTCACTGATCCGAAGACCGAGGAACCGGCCGGTCAAACCATGAGCCAGCTCGTGCAGCAGGACGATGAGGCAGACGAGGAAAAATTCCGCACCCGCCCTGAGGGCAAAGCTGAAGATGGCGGCACAAAAAAAAAGAGGATTAATCCGGATCCTGATGCCAAAGATTGACCCTAAAGGCAAAGATGATCACCCCGTCAGATAATGGAATCGGTGTATCGGTGCTGCCCCCGCACTATTCAGATGCGCTCCACAGGGGTGCGGAAAGAGTCCGTCCAGGAGGGAGGCGGGGCTACCGGCCGCCCCTGAAAGCGGAGCTCAAAATGGAGATGGGGCTGCTCGTAACGGTCAGCCCCGGCAAGCACCCCCAGCCGGGCCCCTTCCTCGATGATTTCCCCCTCTTCGACAGCGGAGGTTTGCAGGCCTCGGTAGAGCATGGTCCAGCCCGGTGCGGTGGCGATGACGATGACAACCCCGCCTTCCCGGTCGGCGCCAACCTGCTCCACCCTGCCCCCCTGGAGAGCTCTCACTGCAGTCCCCCCCGGGGCGGCCAGATCAATTCCATAATGCATCGTCTCCCTTCCGCTTGCGGCATCGGTGCGGAGCCCGAAACCGCTCACCAGTGTTCCGGCCAGCGGCAAAGGTTCCCGCCAGGCCGGCAGCAGCGCCTGCGGCTTGAGCGCCGGCAGCTCCAGACGCTCCAGGAGAAGCTTAAACGACGGCACCGCTTTCTCCGGCAAAGCACCGGGCTCAAGGTCCCACTCAACGACAAAGCGGAGCGCCTGCAACAGCGGCGCCCCTCCGCTGTAACCGCTCTTGACCAGCACCGCCGCCAGCAGGATCAGCACCGCGGCGCCGGCAAGCTTGAGCAGAAAATAGCGGTGCATCGTCTGCAGAACGCTGACGGGAAAAGAGGGTTCGGCGGGGGCAAACTGATCACCCAACAGATCATCGCCGTCGTCCGCTCTTTCCTCCAGGCGCTGCTGCAGCTTTGCCCGTAAAGTCGATACCGGAGCCTGCCGTCGCCGGTAGCGCATCGCTTATCCCTCCCTTGAGCAGAGTTTATCGCCGGCCATGGGCAAACGGATCCCGGCAGACGGTAGCAGCAACAATCAGGCGGTCCGGATTGCCGGCTTCCGCCCGCCACTGTCCCCCGCTCTCCGATTGCCTAGCCGGTCCCATTCATCTATATTAGGGCAGCCGGCGGATTATGATCATTTTAGGGGCAGGTCAAAATTGAATCTTATGACGGCGCATGGCCACATTGAGGACAAAACCGATGGAGATGAGGTTTACCAGAAGAGCGTTGTTCCCATAGCTCATGAACGGAAGGGGAATCCCCGTTACGGGCATGATACTGATCGTCATCCCGATATTGATCAGCACCTGGAAAGTAAACATGACCGCAATGCCGCAGCAGAGCAGGGTGCCAAACTGATCCTTGGCCTGAGTGCTGATCCAGAGGATCCGGTAGATCAGGAAAAAGTAGAGCAGAAGCAGGGCCATCGCCCCGATATAGCCCATCTCCTCGCCGAAGACGGAAAAGATCATATCGGTGTAATGATCCGGCAAAAAACCGAGGCGGACCTGGGTGCTGTTCATCGGCCCCTTGCCCAGAAGCCCCCCCGAGCCGATCCCGATCATCGACTGGAGCAGCTGGAATCCCTTGTCAACGGGATCCATCTCCGGATTGATGAAAACAAGGAGGCGGTCTTTCTGATAGCCTTCCAGCAGATAAAACCAGAACAGCGGCGCTACGGCCAGACCGCCGCCGATAAGGGCACCAAGGTGCTGCCCCTGCGCTCCGGCAACATAAAGCATCCCCATCAAAATGGCCAGAAAGATAAGGGAGGTGCCCAGGTCGGGCTGCAAAAAGATCAGGACCATGGGCAGGGCTGTCGCCGCCAGGGCCGGGAGCAGATCCCGGAAATATGACAGCTGCCCCTCTTTCGCCGCAAGCAGCTTGGCCAGAGAGATAATGATCACGATCTTGGCAATTTCGGAAGGCTGAAGATCAAAGAAACCGATGGGGATCCGGCGCATCGCCCCCTTGTCAACCTCGCCAAACAGGAGGACCAACCCGAGCAGGAGCAGATTGAAACCATAGAGATAAACCGCCCAGTTGGTGAAATTGATATAGTCGACAAAGGCAATTAGCAGCATCAGGAGAAGCCCGATCCCGCCAAAGAGCAGCTGCCGTTTAACAAAATGAAGGGGGTCGGCGATACCCTCGAGGCCGTGTGTGGCGCTGTACAGAGTCAGCGTGCCCGTGGCACAGAGCGCGAGCACCGTCAGCAAAAGGAAGTAATCAAAATTCCTGATCAGCCTGCGATCAAGTTTCGGTTTCAGTTTCAGTTTCAGTTTCAGTTTCACTGTCGCCGACTCCTTCTATCTGCCCGGTAAAGTAGTACTCCATAATCTCGGCGGCCGCCGGAACGGCGGTGGTGGCGCCGCTGCCGCTATGCTCAATAATAACGGCGACTACAATCTCCGGATTTTCGTAGGGCGCATAGCCCACATAGAGACCGTGCGCGGGGATCCCCCGGCCCTGACCGGCCACCTCCGCCGTCCCTGTTTTCCCGGCCGAAGGTACCCCCAGCCTGGAGAAATGATAATAGCCGGTCCCGCCCGGCCGGGTCACACCGCGCATCGCTTCGCGAATTTTCCGGAGGGTTGCTGCGGAGATCTGCACCTTTCGCAGCGGCTCAGGGCTGGTTTCCCGGATCACCTCTCCCCCGCTGTCGACAACCTTCTGGACGAGATAGGGACGATAGTGGGTCCCCCCGTTGGCGATGATCGCCACATAGTTGGCCACCTGAAGCGGGGTCATGCTGTTATAGGACTGGCCGATGGCCGCGCTCATCGTCTCCGCGGGGTACCACGGCTCTCCTTCAGTTACCGCCGCCTTGTATTCCCTGCTGGCCACCACCCCCTCCGCTTCGCCCAGAAGATCCTCCAGACCGGTGGGGCTGCCGAAGCCGTATTCCCGGGCATATTGGGCAATCTGATCGATCCCCGCCCGCAGCCCGGCCTGGTAGAAGAAGATATTGCAGGAGACCGCCATGGCCCGGTAAAAATTTAGCGAGCCGTGCGCGGTGCTGCGGTAACAGGTCTTCGTATCCCCGTACAGGGAGAGCACTCCGCGGCAGGTCAGGATTTCCCGATCGCTCAGCACCCCGCCCTCCAGGGCGGCGGTACCGGTAACCATCTTGAAGGTGGAACCGATGGGGTAGCAGCCCTGAATGGCGCTGTTGCTCAGCGGACGCTGGGGATCCTGAAGCAGCCGGGCATACTGCTCGCCGACCTTGTTCAGATCGTACGAGGGATAGTTGGCCATCGCCAGAACAGCCCCGCTGTTTGGGTCAAGAACCACCGCGGAGGCGCGGCCGGCATATTTATCCCCCTCCTTTTTCACGATGCTCTCCACCTGCCTGGCGAGAGCTTCCTCGGCAGCCTGCTGCAACCCCAGATCAAGAGTCAGGTAGATGCTGTGGCCGGATTCCGGTTCCCTGCGCTCAAAATAATTGATCGGCTGCCCCATATTATTGATCTCAATGCGCTGCTCTCCGTCAACCCCCCGCAGGAGCGGCTCCCAGGCCCTTTCGATCCCCTCTTGCCCGACAAGTTCCCCTTCTTCGTAGTGATACCCTTCTTCGGACCAGCGCTCCCGGGTCTTTTCATCCACCGGCGCCTGGCCGAGAAAACCGAGGATATGGGCGGCCGTGGCCCCACATTTATATTCGCGGATCGGCCGGGTCTCGATATTGACCCCCTTTAACTTCCAGCGATGCTCCGACAGCCGGGAGATCGTCTCCATGGTGATATCGCTCTTCAGTTTGAGCGGCAGATAGCGCATATAGCGCCGCCCCTCAATGGCTTCATGGATCTCCCCGGCATCGATCTGCAGCACTTCGCTTAAATAATCGATCGTTTCATCATCGTATCCTTCCCCCATATCCATGAGCGACACGACAAAGCCGGGCCGGTTTGAAACCAGAAGCCTGCCCCCGGCATCGTAAATTTCACCGCGCGTCGCCGGAAGGGTAATCTTGGTGAAACGATTTTTTTCAGCCCGGTAGAGATAGTAGTCGTGCTTCAAGACCTGCAGGTAGGCCAGCCTGCCGGAAAGGAGGATAAAGATGGCGACGACGCAGACAAAGATCACCCGCACCCGCCGGAGCACCACTTTGTTCACCGCAGCGCCCCCCTCCTCCGCTGAAGCCCGTCGGGTGACCTTTGGCGGTAGTACAGCCGGAAGAAAAGCGGATAGAGCAACAGGGTCAAAGCCATATTGTAGAATGCTTTCGGAATAAACAGGCGGCTCAGGCTCCATTCAACGGGAACACCAAAGTTCATCAGCCGGCTCACCAGGAAGTAAAGAAGAAACTCGTGAAGCAGGGTCGCCGCAAATACCAGCAGCGTCGGCGCCAGCAGCTGTTCCCGGTAGAGCTCCCGTCCGAGCAGGCCGGCACCGTATCCGAGAACCATCTTGGCGAGAGCGAAGAAACCCAGAGCCGAGCTGAAGATGATATCCTGGAGCAGCCCGGCGCAAAGTCCGATCGCCGCTCCGCGGCGCTCGTCGAGAATGAAACCCAGCGATACCACCATCACCAGATAGATATCGGGCAAAGCTTTTTTCAGCATGAAAAAAGAGAAGACAGAACCCTCGATGAGGAGGGCAAAGACGAAGCTGAGGGCCACCGACAGATAGAAGGTTATGATCCCGGTTCACCCTCCTCCGCATCTTCAGCCGGGAAGGGGGCCTTCTCCGGTTGAAGAATGATCAGTACCTCTTCCAGACGGTTAAAATTCACCCGGGGCTCGATGAGCGCCGCCAGGACCATCCCGGACTGATCCTGCTCCACCTCGCGGACTGTCCCGATGAGAATTCCCTTCGGGAAGATCCCCCCCAAACCGGAAGTGATGATCAGATCGCCCGGCTGGATATTGGCCTCCAGCGGCAGATAGGAGATCCTCAAACAGGCGCTGTCCCGGGCATAGCTCTCGACAATGCCCACGGTTACGGGATCGCGCGTCCGCTGTACCGTTGCACTCACCGGCAAACGGGGATCCGTAATCAGCAGAACCTGACTTGAATTTGGCGATACCGTGGAGATCATCCCCACGAGCCCCCGTTCGGTGATCACCACCATCTCCTGCTTGACCCCGTCCAGATAACCGCGGTTGACCGTGATCGTGCCGAACCACTGACTGGGATCGCGGGCGATCACCTCTGCTGCAAGGAGCCGGTGACTGCTTTTTTCAGCAAATTTGAGCAGCTCCCGGTAGCGGTGATTCTCCTTCTGCAGCTCCTGAAGCGAGAGCACCTGCTGCTCCATAAAAGAGAGCTCCTGGCGAAGGCGTTCGTTTTCCGCCTTCAGCTCGTAGAAAGAGACAGCGGTATCGAAAAAGGACTGCAGCTTCTGACCGGCGGAGGCAAAAGCGGTCTGGGCCGGAGCGAAAAGAGCCAGCAAGAGGTCCTCCACCGGCGACAGCTGGATTCTCTCTTTGCCGGTAAATACAATGAGCAGCAGCAGACCCGCTGCAACCACTAAGAGCAGCAGCAGGCTCCAGCGGTTTCGATCTCGCTTCGGCTTTGACAATTGAACACAACCCTATCTGGATCGATTGTTTTGGCGGCAGACGGCCGGGCAAAACCCTGCCGCCAACCGGCCCCCATCAGACACCCTTCCGGTTTGTCAGCGTAACCCGGCGGAGCAGATCGACCTCGGCCAGAACCTTCCCCGCCCCGACAACGACGCAGTCCATCGGGTTTTCCGCCAGATATACCGGCATCCCCGTCTCCTCCGAGATGCGCCGGTCGAAACCGTGCAGCAGGGCTCCGCCCCCCGTCAGGATGATCCCCTTATCCATGACATCAGCAGCCAGCTCGGGCGGGGTGGTCTCCAGGGTTGCCTTGATCGCCTCAAGAATAATCTCCAGGCTGTCCTCAAAAGCCTCTTTGATCTCTTCAGAGGTCACCTGCAGCGTCTTCGGCAGCCCGGTGATGAGATCCCGTCCCCGGATATCCATCTCCGCGTCGCTCTCCTTGTGAAAAGCGGTCCCGATATTGATCTTGACCTCTTCAGCGGTGCGATCGCCGATCATGAGATTGTAGTGTTTCTTGACATACTGTATGATCGCCTCATCGAGATCATCTCCGCCGACGCGGATCGATTTGCTGGTCACGATCCCCCCCAGCGAGATAATAGCCACCTCCGAGGTGCCCCCGCCGATATCGACGATCATGCTCCCCGTGGGCTCCTCCACAGGGAGCCCGGCCCCGATGGCCGCAGCCATGGGCTCTTCGACTAAATAGGCCTCCCGGGCGGCCTGACCGGTGGCGTCGAGGACCGCTCTCTTCTCCACTTCCGTCACCCCGGAAGGAATACAGATGATCACCACAGGGCGGAACATGGGACGCCGGGGGTTGGCTATGTTGATAAAATGATTGATCATGCTCTGAGTGTAATCAAAATCGGCGATAACGCCGTCTTTCAGCGGGCGGATGGCGATGATGTTGGCGGGGGTGCGGCCGATCATCCGTTTGGCCTCTTCGCCCACCGCCAGGATCGCGCCCGTATCCCGGCGGATAGCAACGACAGAGGGTTCTCGCAGAACCACGCCGCTCCCCTTGATATAGACCATCGTATTGGCAGTACCCAGATCGATTCCGATCTCTTTGGAAAATACCCTGAACAGTGAAGCCATTACTATACCCCTTCCTTAATCCCAACCGCAGGCGGTTCGGTTAGATTGTCTGATCGGTTGTCCATTCCCTGGACCGGTTTACCCGGGCCGCCCCGCTTGGACCGGCCCGCTGTTGAGCATGCTTTGATCAAGCCCCGCTACCGCTACTTTCCCCCTCCCCCGGGGATTCGGCTTTACTAAAGCAGCCCTTTCTCCTTGAAACTGAAATAGCAGCCGTCTCCGATGACCAGGTGATCGCGCACGGCGATCCCCAAAAGATTGCCCGCCTCGACGAGGCGTCTGGTCACCTCCAGATCTTCCTGGCTGGGCGAGGGATCACCGCTGGGATGGTTGTGCACCAGGATAATCGAAGCCGCACTTTTCCGCAGCGGTATTTTAAAAATTTCCCGCGGATGCACGATGGAGGCGCTGAGACTGCCGACAGAGATCTCCTCCCGGGAAAGAAGATGGTTCTTGGTGTTGAGCAATAAAATTACAAAATGCTCCTTTTTTTTGTAGCGCAGCTCCTCCATCACCAGCGCCGCCGCCCGCTGCGGACTGGTGATACTCTCAGCCTGATCCGGGGGCATCGTTGCCAGACGGCGCCCGATCTCCAGAGCAGCCTTGAGCTGCGCCGCCTTGGCCGGCCCCACCCCTCTGATCTCCTGCATATCTTCGAGCGAGAGGCCCGGCAGATTGCGCAGCCCCCCGCTTTGGGAGAGCAGCCTCACCGCCAGCTGCAACGCCGATTCCCGGTCACTGCCTGTCCGGAGCAAAATGGCGAGAAGCTCGGCGTTGGAGAGCGCTTCCGCACCCAGCGCCTTCATCTTTTCACGCGGCCGCTCCTCTGCCGGCAGATCCCTAATCATCAACCGGTTCTCTTCTGTCATCGCTTTCCCTCCAACCGGACCATGGTTTAATGCCCATGCGGGAGAGGAGCAGGGAGAGCTGGTAGAGGGGCAGCCCCACGACGTTGCAATGAGATCCCTCAATTTTTTCCACAAAGATAGCTGCTTTTCCTTGAATGCCGTAAGCTCCGGCTTTATCCATCGGTTCGCCAGTGGCCACATAAGCTTCGATCATCTCCGGCTCCAGAACCCGCATCCACACACGGGTTTCCGCAAAACCGCACTGACAACTGCCTGTACACGCATCGACCAGGGCCACCCCGGTGATCACCCGGTGCTCCCCGCCGCTGAGGCGGCGGAGCATCCGGCGGGCTTCACCGCGATCCCGGGGTTTTCCCAGAATCTCATCCCGGTGCACAACGATGGTATCGGCACCGAGAACAACCCCCTTCTCCAGCAAGGCGGCAGCCTGCTGCGCCTTCTTCAGCGCCAGCCGCACCGCCGTCTCCGCCGGGGCCGTTCCGGGGAGAACGCTTTCGGCACCGGGGCCGCTTTCCACAACGCGGTAAGCGATGCCCGCCTGATCGAGCAGCGCCGCCCGGCGGGGCGAGGCCGAAGCGAGGATCAGCTCCATCCCGCCGCCCCGCTTTCTCCGGCCTGACGAAGCGCCCGTCTGGTGACCCCCTCAAGATAAAAGGTGGCCAAACCGGTAAAAAAACCGGTCGGAACGGCCAGCAGCAAGAGCAGGGGCAGATACCCCTGCAGCAGGGCGGCGCTGCCGACAACAGCCGCAGCCACCGCGATCTGGGCCAGATTGTGGGAGGCCGCTCCGAGGACGCTGACCGAGATGATGCTACAGTATCCCTTTTCCATGAAGAGAACAGCAAGCGACATCACCGCGGTGCAGGTAACGCCGCCGGCCAGGCTCAACCAGAACCCGAACCCCAAAAATGTGCCGCCGATAAGGCTGCCGACAACTGTTCGCAGCACCGCCACCAGAAAGCCGCTGCGGGCCCCGTAAAGAAGAATTGCCAGCAAAGTGATCATATTGGCCAACCCCAGACGGACTCCGGGAACCGGCATCGGCAGCGGTAAAGCCGCCTCCACAGTGTGGATCACCACCGCAAAGGTGATCAGCACCGCCAGATTGGTCATCTTGAAAAGATTGCCCTTCATCCCTGGTCACACCATTTTGCTGAATACAACAGCAGCCGCTCTCCTTTTATAGTCTAACACCTTATTTCGCTGACGCTGAACCGGGGGCTTGTTCACCGGATAACATATTCAACCAGACCGGAATCACTCCCCGGTCCGCTCGAGCAGTTCGCCCAGCCCGCTGGAGATCAACAGCTCCAGCTGCGGGGTGATCAACACCGCCTCCACTCCCGGAAGGCTCTCCACCAGAGCCAGACCGCGCTGCGGACCGAGGACAAAGAGCGCCGTTGAAAGGGCATCGGCTTCCATGGTCGTCGGCGCAACCACGGTTACGCTGAGCAGAGCGGAGGCCGGCCTCCCCGTCCGGGGATCGAGAATGTGGTGGTAGCGCACTCCGTCTTCCTCAAAAAAACGTTCATAGTCCCCCGAAGTGACGATGGCCCCTCTGTCGCCCCAGGGAATCACCGCGATGACCCCGCCGCTGCGCGGGTGTTTGATGCCGACCCTCCAGGGCGTGCCATCCGCCTTTGGACCGAGGATACCGACATCCCCGCCGGCATTGATCAGAGCATGCTCAATCCCGGATTGCGCAAGCAGATCCAGCCCCCGGTCCACGATATAGCCCTTGGCGATACCGCCCAGATCCAGCGCCATCCCGGAACACGGCAGAAAAATCTCCCCCGCTTCAGCCTCAACGAGGCGGTAGTCAACCGCCGCCCGGGCCTCCTGCAGCTCCACCGGATCGGGAATGCGACAGTCCCCTTCCCGAAAACCCCACCGCTCCAGCAGAGGCGCAATGGTCGGATCAAAAGCTCCCGAGCTGAGGGCGCTGTAGGTCAGCGCCTCCCCGATCACCGCAGCGGTCTCCGGGCTCACGGCAACGGGCTCCTTCCCGGCGGCATCGTTGATTGCGCTCACCTCGCTGTCAGGATCGCTGCTGCTCAAAAGAAGCTCCAACCGCCTCATCTCGGCAAAAAGATCCTGCGCAACCCGGCGCGATTTTCCGGAGCTCCGGGAAAACAGCTGCAGCTCAATATCGGTGTCCATGAGCAGCTCGGTATAGCTGTACTGCTTTCCCCCGGCGCCGCCGCGGCCACCGCTGAAAACGGCGGCGGCAAAAACAGCAGCCGCCAGCACCACCACCGCAAGAGCGGTCAGTAATCCGCGTTTCTGCTGCAGCGCACATCTTTTCGCCGGAGTTGCCCTCCGCTCATCATCAACCCGGGACATAACATCTCTCTTTTCCTCTTGACCGACCCTAAAACCAAATATAACATCACTGCGCGCAAATGAACAGGGAAATAACAGGCTTTAATCCCGGCCTCACCCGGAGATATCCGCCTTTTTTCCTTTTTGGCCGGCGGGCGGAAAGGGAGACCCCCGAAGATGCTGCCGGCTGTCCCTCCCGGGCTCAGGCAGAGGCGGCCCTAGGCCCGGCATCGTCGGCGGTTTCAAGCCGACGGGGTTCGATGGCATTAAAACGGCATTTTTCCACACAGAGACCGCAATCATCGCATTTTTCGAGATCGATTACAGCCAGATTATCTTCCATGGTAATCGCTTCGCGAGGGCAGGCTTTGACGCAAACTCTGCATCCGGTACAGCCCACCTCGCAGATCTTGCTGACCTTCCTGCCCCGTTCACGGGAGCTGCATCTGACCAGGTGACCCTGCTTGCCCGGCGGTATGAGGCGGATAATATCGCGGGGACAGGCCTCCAGGCAAAGGCCGCAGCCGGTACATTTTTCCTCGTCAACAAGAGGCAGCCCCTCGGGACCCATGGTGATGGCTTCAAAGGGACAGGCCCGCACACAATTGCCCAGACCCAGACAGCCGTAGGCACAGGCCTTGAAACCGCCGTGGTACTGCTGGGCATGCTCACAATCCGCGACCCCGTGGTAGATGAAGAGATCCCGGGCCAGCCGCCGGTCGCCGCGGCAAAAAACTGCCGCCACCTTGGGCTCAACCTGCTCCACCTCCTGCCCCATGATCGCGGCGATGGCCTCGGCGGTCATGCTCCCGCCGGGGATACAGGCATTTATCGGCGCCTTCCCCTCGACAATTGCTTCGGCATATTGATTGCATCCGGCAAAGACGCAGGCACCGCAATTGGCGCCGGGCAAAGCTTCACGGACCGCTTCGATACGCGGATCCGTGGGCACGGCAAAGAAACGGGCTGCCACCCCCAGGAGAAGGCCGAAGAATATCCCCACGCCTCCCAGAGTGAGGACAGCATACAATATTTGCACTTTTTTCACCCCGCTGTTCTAGCGCTGGCGGCCGCCATCAACTGCACGGCCGGCCGCTGTTAAAAAGTAAGCATCCCCTTGAACCCCATGAAAGCCAGCGAAAGGATCCCCGCTGTAATCAAAGTGATGGCGGTCCCCTGCAGCGCCTCGGGCACCCTGGTCAGATCAAGCCTTTCCCTGATTCCGGACATGATCACCAGAGCCATCCAGAAACCGAGGGAAGCGGCGATCCCGAAGACCACCGACTCGAGCAGGGAGAACTCCTGCCGCACCGCCAGAAGCGCCACCGCGAGGACGGCGCAGTTGGTCGTGATGAGCGGCAGATAGATCCCCAGCCCCTGATAAAGAGTGGGGCTGGCTTTTCTCAAAAAGGTCTCCACCAGCTGAACCAGGCCGGCGATGACCAGGATGAAGGTGACCAGCTGGAGAAAGACCAGCCCCAGCGGCACCAGCACATAGTAATGGATCAGCCAGGTCACCAGAGTGGCTAAAGTGATCACAAAGACCACCGCCATCCCCATCCCCATGGCGGTCTCCATCTTGCGGGATACTCCCAGAAAAGGACAGATCCCGAAAAAACGCTGCAGGACAAAATTGTCCACGAGGATATAGATAAACAAAATTGAAATCAGCTTTTCCATAGCCTTCCTCCGTTACGCATAGTCCACCGGTCAGTCAATCTGCAACCGCTTAAAGACAATATTGGTCAACGCCAGGAGCAGGCCGAGCACGATAAAGGCCCCGGCAGGCTGGGCAAAGATACGCATCGGCTCAAAATTCGGCCCGAAGAGCTGGACGGCGTAATTCGTCTCCGCCAGAAAAGTGCCGCTGCCGAAGATCTCCCGGACCACTGAAAGCAGGAGCAGCCCCAGGGTAAAACCCACCCCGCTGCCGATACCGTCGCAGAGGGAACGCAGCACCGGCTGCTTCCCGGCAAAAGCTTCGGCCCGGCCGAGAATAATACAGTTGACCACGATGAGAGGCACAAAAACACCCAGGGCTGCGTACAGGGCCGGGACATAGGCCTGCAGCACCATCTCGATGATCGTCACAAAGGTAGCAATGATTACAATATAGCACGGTATGCGGACCTGCTCGGGAATATAGCGCCGCAGGCTGGAGACAACCACATTGGAGCAGGTCAGCACTGCGATGACCGCCAACCCCATCCCCAGGCCGTTTTTAATGAGAACGGTAATGGCCAGAGTGGGACACATCCCCAGAACAAGGCGAAAAATAGGGTTTTCTTTGAAAATACCCCGGGTAATATCGGCCAGATAAGGATTATCCATCACTTTCACCGCCTTCGCTGTCTTCTTCCTCGCTCAAGGCCTTCAGCAGGGCTTCCCGGACTGCGCTGACGATAGCGGCACTGCTTTCGGTGGCCCCGGTCTTCGTATCAACATCGAGCGTCTGACCTTCGATGATTTGCGGTGGAATCAACGCCACCGCTTCGGCCAGGTAGGTTGGTTTTTCGTTGTGCTCCACGATCTCGAGATCGATGATCTTGCCGCCCTCAACAGTAACGGCAACCCCGATTTCACCGCCGAACCCTTCGCCGCTGCCGCGGTAAACCCCGTCGGGGAGGGCGGCAATATCCAGAGGCGCCTCCTCCGCGAAGTCGAAGAAATTTTCCGCCGCCGCGGAGAGAAGGCGGCGCAGAGAAAGAATCATCGCCTCCGTGCTGATCGTCGCCCCGCTAATGGTGTCGACATCCTCACCCAGCTGCAGCGGATCGCGACAGTGTCTCCCCAAAAATTGGCTCTGAAACTCCGGCTTTTCGATAACATCGCCGACCCCCTGGGTTTCACTGTGCTCAACGATGCGCAGACCGAGGATGAGACCATCCCGATCCAGGGCCAGGTTGTAGCTGATCTGATCATCGTATCCCTGAACCGCGGACGAGGCCATGACCCCGAGGAGTCCGCCGGTCTTGTCGTAGACCAGATCAAAGGAATCCTCCTCCAGCTCTTTGCTCTCGTAGCGGGCCATAGCCGGAAAATATTCTTCGAGAGCGCTGCGGTAATCCTCCTCCTGTCTCTCGGCGATCACCGGAGCGGTGATCAGATCCACCCCCGCCAGGAGAGCGGCGGCCACAACGGTAACTGCGACCAGGGTTAAGACTAAACGGACCATCTCACGCAACCTGCTTCACCTCCCCAAATTTTCTGGGAATGGTGAACTTGTCAAGGAGCGGGGTCAGCGCATTCATCGTCAGAATGGCGAAAGTGACCCCCTCCGGATAGGTCCCGAAGAGCCGGATCAACATGGTGATGAGACCGCAACCGACCCCAAAGATAAGTTTTCCCCAGGGGGTCACCGGTGAAGTAACCATATCGGTGGCCATGAACAAAGCTCCCAGGAGCACCCCGCCGGCGAGAACATGAAAAAGTCCGGTGCTAACGCTATTCTCATAAAAACCGCCGCCGAAAAGAGTGCCCATGAGCCAGACGGTACCGATAAAGCCGCCGGGGATGCGCCAATCGATATGACCTTTATAAAGCAGCCAGAACCCTCCCAGCAGCAGGGCCAGTGCGGAAGTTTCCCCCAGGCAGCCGGCAAAATTACCGATGAGAAGCTGGTTCAAAGAGATCCCCAGCGCCTCCGCCTCGCCGGCCAGGGGGGTGGCGCCGCTCACCGCAGAGATATCAGCCATAAAATGAAACGGCTTCGGCACCGGCCAGATCGGGCCGACCAGGTGGGCCCCCCAGGAGGTTAGCAGAACCGCCCGGCCAACGAGAGCGGGATTAAAAATATTGTTGCCCACACCTCCGAAAACCTGCTTCCCGACAATGATGGCGACAACAGAGCCGATCGCCGGAATCCACCAGACGACATCGGGCGGCAGCGTCATCGCCAGAAGCAGGCCCGTCACCGCGGCGCTGCCGTCACCAAATATATTTAGCTGACGCAGCCAAAGCGCCTCGGTCAGCATCGCTGCAAACACGGCCACGCTCATGGTGATCAGCGCCCGATAACCGAACAAAAAGATCGCCACGGCCGCCACGGGGCCGAGGGCAATTAATACATCGAGCATCACACTCTGGACGGACTGAATTGTCCGGAGATGAGGTGAAGATGAGATTACCAGTTTGCCGTTCATATGATCACTCCCCTTCCGAAGGCGCTGGTCTATCTTTTGCGCCGGCTCAGCACTTCCGCTTTGGCAATTCTGATCCACTGGGTCAAAGGTATCCGGGCCGGACAGATGTAGGTGCAGCAGCCGCATTCGATACAATCAGCCGCATGAAGCCTCTCCGCCCGGTCAAACTGTTCGAACTCCGCCGCCCGGGCAATGAAAGTGGGCACCAGGTTGATGGGGCAGACCTCGACACAGCGGGCACAGCGGATACAGGTACTGCTCTCATAAAGGTCCACCTCTTCGGCAGTAAGAGCGACAATACCTGAAGTCCCTTTTATTACCGGAAGATCCGCAGTCGGTTGGGCCAACCCCATCATCGGGCCGCCGACAATCAGCTTGCGGGTCTCTTCCTTCAAGCCGCCGCATAGCTCGAGCAGATCGCCGACCAGCGTGCCCACCCGCACCAGCAGATTGGCCGGACGGCCAACCCCCTCACCGGTCACGGTAACGACCCGCTCGATGAGCGGTTTGCCTTTTTTGAGAGCGTCGGCCACCGCCACGGCGGTGCCCGTATTGTGGTTGACCACGCCCACGTCAAGGGGCAACCCTCCCGAGGGAACCCGGCGCCGGGTGACCACCTCGATCAACATTTTTTCCGCACCCTGAGGGTACTTCGTTTTGAGGGGAACAACAGCGATCGCCGCTCTCTCTCCGACAGCCTGCTTCATCACTCTGACGGCATCGGCCTTGTTGTCTTCGATCCCGATAATCCCCTTTTCCGCCCCCAGAACCTTCATCATTATCTCCAGGCCGAAGACAATTTCATCCGGCCTCTCCAACATGAGGCGGTGATCCGCCGTCAGATAGGGCTCACACTCCGCCCCGTTGATGATCACCGTATCGATGATCTTCCCCTCCGGCGGCGCCAGCTTAACATGAGCCGGAAAGGTCGCCCCGCCCATTCCGACAATGCCGGCCTCGCGGATGAGAGCGCGCAGCTCCTCCGGTGTGCACCCCTCCGGGTTCTCCACAGGCCGGATCGCTTCATCCCAGTTGTCCTCGCCGTCGCTCTCAATGGTGATCGCCTCCACCTGACGGCCGAGGCAGTGGTTGTAGGGACCGATGGCGGTAACTTCACCGGAGATGGCGGCATGTACCGGTGCGGAAACAAAGCTCTCACTCTGACCGATCTTCTGGCCGGTTTTAACGTGATCGCCAATCTCGACGAGCGGTTCGCAGGGAGCACCGATATGTTGCTGAAGTGGAATGACCACTTTTTCTGGAAGTGGGGCAGCGGTAATTGCCAGGGAAGATGTCAACTCTTTACGGTATTCCGGGTGAACGCCTCCTTTAAAAAATGCCACACCCATACTGAAAAGCTCACCCCTTTTCTATGAGGTCAAACTGACCAAATAAATTACACAATATAACCTATCAATTCGTGAAATCTGTTCCTTTTCCTGCCGGCATCAGCAGGAAAGACGCATTACAGCAGCTGAAACCCGGGACCGCACTCTCTGGCCGCAGCCAGAGCCTCCAAATATTCTCGCCGGGTGATGCGGCGGTTGATCTCGGGGTAACGGTCGGTCAGGTAGGCGGGGCGGTACTGCTCCATGATGTTGATCCGACTGTGGGGCGAAATCCGGCGGGCGATGAACTCCATCACCCCCGCCGTGCCGGCGGCATCGCCGGGCATAACCAGGTGACGGATGAGCAACCCTTTCTGGGCCACTCCGCTCTCATCCACCTCCAGATCACCGCTCTGGCGGTGCATCTCCTGCAGCGCTTCCCGGGCAATCCGGGGGTAATCGCCGACCTGGGAATATTTTCGGGCCTTCTGCTCATCACTGTACTTAAAATCAGGCATATAGATATCGACAATCCCGTCGAGGAGGCGCAGAGCCTCGAGCCGCTCGTAGCCTCCGCAATTGTACACCAGCGGCAGCTGCAACCCCGCACCTGCGGCAATGGCCAACGCCTCGACGATCTGCGGCAGGTAATGGGTGGGGGTGACCAGGTTGATATTCTCGCAACCCCTTCTCTGCAACTCGAGCATGATCCCGGCCAGTTCGGCAGCGGTGGCTGTCTCTTTGACCAGCCCCCGGCTGATCTCGAAATTCTGACAGAAGACGCAGTGCAGGCTGCAAAAGGCGAAGAAGATCGTCCCCGAGCCTCCGCGACCGACAAGGGGGCGCTCCTCACCGTAGTGGGGGCCAAAGCTTGAAATTTCCGCCTCTTTCCCCGCGCCGCATTCACCGCGTTCCCCGGACAGCCGCAGAGCGCCGCATTCCCTCGGGCAAAGCCGGCAGGGCTCCAGTAACCGCTGCAGCTCTTCCACCCGTGAGCGCAGTTCGCCTTTTTCTAAAAGTTCACAGTAACTGATTATTTCCCCCTCCACCTCGCTCCGCCGTCTCCTAAATTATGCCATAGGGCCCCCGATTGATCAAGACCGTTTGCCCAAACGAGAAAACAGAAAAGCCCCTGAAAGAAAAGAAAGGACAGCGCAGCGCACCGGGCCGCTCTTCCCGCTTTTTCAACGTAAAACCCTCTCACATTAAAATGATCTCCCCCGGGCTAATATTATGAGAGCGCTCCGCTGATCATGCTATCTGAGAAGCCGGGACAACAGCTGTCCGGCGACCGGCAAAGGGCTAATCTCGCTCCCCTTGTCTGGCGGCAAGGCGCGCCTCGCTGACCGTATAAAAAGATCCCGTCACCAGAACAGCATCCTCGGCACCGGCCATAGCCAAAGCCCTTTTCAGGGCGCCCTCCACCTTTTCCTCCACGAGCACCTTCCCGGAGAAACGACTCTTCACGGTGGCGGCAAGCGCCTCCGGTGCGGCGGAGCGGGGCAGCTCCGGCCTGGTCACGATAACTGTATCGGCCAGGGGAAGGATGAAATCGAGCATCGACCAATCCTTGTCCGCCATCACCCCGATAACCGCGATCAGGCGGCGGTAGCTGAAATATTCAGGGAGCGCAGCCGCCAGCCCCTCCATCGCCGCCGGGTTGTGGGCACCGTCCAGGATCAGAAGCGGCCTCTTCCCGATGAGCTCAAGGCGGGCCGGCCACACCGTCTTGGCCAAGCCCCGGCGGAGCTCCTCTTCGGAGAAAGGAAAACCGCGCCCGGCGAGGAGCTCCAGAGCGGCGACGGCGACGGCGGCGTTGGCAATCTGGTGGCGCCCCCGCAAAGGGATCTGCAGCTCCCGGTAAGAGCGGGCAAAACCGCGGTAATCAAGAAACTGCCCGTCAGACTCGATCCTTCTCAGTTCGCCAAAAGCGGTGTTTCCCTCCGCCGGGGTGCTCACCCCGGCGGGAAAAGCGTAGAGCAGGGGCGAACCCCGTTCCCGGCAGAGCTCCGCGATCACCCGCTGTGCTCTCTCGTCGGCAGCCCCGGTGAGCACCGGAACGGCAGCCTTGATGATGCCGCCCTTTTCGCCGGCCACCTCTTCCACCGTCCCCCCCAGCACATCGGTGTGATCCAGACTGATATTGGTGATGACGCTGACCAGCGGCTTGACCACATTGGTCGCATCGAGACGCCCGCCCAGCCCCACCTCCAAAACAACCAGATCGGGCTTCTCGCCGGCGAAATAGGTCAGCGCCAGCGCCGTGACCACCTCGAATTCCGTCATCTGGCCGAGCCGCTCATCCTCGCCGATCTTTTCGACGAGGGGGCGAACGCGCTCGACGAGCTCGACGAGCCTCCCGCTGCTGATATCAAGGCCGTTGATACTCATCCGATTGGTGAAAGCCTGAATATAAGGTGAAGTAAACAGGGCGGTGCGGTAGCCCGACTCCTGCAGCACTGCGGCGATCATCGAGGCAACAGAACCCTTGCCGTTGGTCCCGCCGATATGGATATAGTTCAACTGTTCCTGGGGATTGCCCAGTAAAGAGAGCAGCGCTTCGATCCGCTGCAGGCCCTGTTTCATGCCAAAACGGCCGATACTGTGGATCCATTCAAGGGCACGCCCGTAGGCCGCCTCTGTCTGATGCGACATCTGTTACTGCAGCTCCTGGATTCTTTCCTTTAGTTTTTCTTTTTTTGTGGTGCGCTCTTCCAGACGCGCCCTCTCCTTGGCCACCACTTCCGGGGGAGCCTTCTCCACAAATTTGGGATTCTTCAGCTTCCCCACCGTTCGCCGCAGCTCCTGGTCAAGCTGCTGCAGCTCTTTTTCAAGACGGGACCGCTCCGCTTCCAGGTCGATCACTCCGGCCAGAGGGAGATAAACCTCGAGTTCGTCGCCGATAATTTCCGCCAGCGCCTGCCGCGGCTTGCCCGACGACGGATCGATCGTCAGCGGCTCGGCAAAGGCGAGCCGGCTGAGCTGGTGCCTTCCACTCTCGAGCACCGCCGCCGCTTCAGGCGAAGGTCTCAAGATCACCGCTGCCGGCCGCCCGGGAGGCAGCTGCACCCGGCTGCGCAGATTGCGCACCGCCCGGATCGCTTCCTGAACCAGGGCCACAGCCGCCGCCTCGGCGGGAAAGCTCAACTGAGCGCTGTGTTCCGGCCACGGCGAAACGATCAGGGCCCCTTGGCGCTGCGGCAGGTAATGCCAGATCTCCTCGGAGATGAAAGGCATAAACGGATGGAGCAGACGGAGCACCCCGTCCAGGACAAAGATCAGAACGCCGCGGGTCCGGCGGCGGGACTCGCCGGAACCTGCCGCCCCCTCCCCGGAGTAGAGGTAGCCCTTGCTCAGCTCCACGTACCAGTCGCAAAAATCGTTCCACAGAAATTCGTAGACCAGGCGGGCCGCTTCGCCGGGCTCAAAATCCTCGAGAGCGGCGGTAATCTGCTCAACTGCACCGTTGTAGCGGTGCAGAATCCAGCGGTCCTCCACCGTCAGCCCCTCTGTCCGGGAATCGGGCTGAAAGGGAATGTAATCGGGTGCCCCGCCGGGTTCGTCGGAAAGATTCATCAGCACAAAGCGGGAAGCATTCCAGATCTTGTTGGCAAAATTGCGCGCCGCCTCCACATTTTCGTGGCGAAAACGCTGATCGTTGCCCGGAGCCTGTCCGGTGATCAGGGAAAAGCGCAGCGTATCCGCACCGAAAGAGGCGATCACCTCGAGAGGATCGATCCCGTTACCCAGGGACTTGCTCATCTTGCGTCCCTGGGCGTCGCGCACGAGCCCGTGGATATAGACCGTCTTGAAGGGAACTTCATCCATAAAGTATAGCGACATGAAGATCATCCGCGCCACCCAGAAGAAGATGATGTCGTAAGCCGTCACCAGCACATCGGTGGGAAAATAGCGGACCAGATCGGCGGTCTTCTCCGGCCAGCCCAGAGTGGAAAAAGGCCACAGCGCCGAGCTGAACCAGGTATCCAAAACATCGGGGTCCTGCTCCAGCGTTTCCGCGCCGCAGACCGGACAGGAGCGCGGATCTTCGTAATCAACGATGAGTTCACCGCAGGAACAGTACCAGGCGGGGATGCGGTGCCCCCACCACAGCTGGCGCGAGATACACCAGTCGCGGATATTTTCTAGCCAGTTTTCATAGACCTGGGTAAACCGCGGCGGCACGAAAACGGTCTCGCCGTCGCGGACCGCCTCCAAAGCCGGTTCCGCCAGGGGCTTCATCTTGACAAACCACTGCCGCGAGATCAGCGGCTCCACCACGGTGCGGCAGCGGTGGCAATGTCCCACCGCATGGCTGTACTCTTCGATCTTCTCGATCAGGGAAACCTTCTCAAGATCGGCGACCACTTTTTCCCGGCAGCGCTCCCGATCCAGACCGGCATAGGGACCCGCTTCCGCGGTCATCCTCCCGTCTTCGCCGATGACCGGGATGATGGCCAGATTGTGGCGTCGCCCGATCTCGAAGTCGTTGGGATCGTGAGCCGGAGTGACCTTGACCGCACCGCTGCCGAAAGCGGGATCGACATAATCATCGGCTACAATGGGGATTTTCCGGTTGAGCAGGGGCAGGATCACTTCCCGGCCGACCAGCTCAAGATAGCGCTCATCCTCCGGATGAACGGCAACCCCGCTGTCGCCGAGCATCGATTCAGGCCGGGTCGTGGCGACAACAATATGGCCGTCCCCATCGGCCAGGGGATAGCGAATATGAGTCAGGGTCGAAGCCTTCTCCTCATGCTCCACCTCAATATCCGAAAGTGCGGTGTGGCAGCGGGGGCACCAGTTGATCATATAATTGCCCCGGTAGATCAGTCCGGCGCGGTAGAGATCGACAAACACCTTGCGCACTGCTTTGGAGCAGCCTTCGTCCATGGTAAAGCGTTCCCGGGACCAGTCGCAGGAAGCGCCAAGGGAGTACAGCTGACTCAGAATCTGTTCGTGGTAGGTCTCTTTCCATTCCCAGACCTTCTCCAGAAAACGTTCCCGTCCCAGCCGGTGCCTGGTCAGCCCCTCCTCCGCCAGATCCTCCTCCACCCGTATCTGCGTGGCGATACCGGCATGGTCGGTCCCCGGAAGCCACAGAGCATCGTCGCCCCTCATCCTCCGCCAGCGGATCAGCGTATCCTGGATCGTAATATCGAGAGCATGCCCCATATGCAGCGAACCGGTGATATTGGGCGGCGGAATCACAATTGTAAAGGTCTTCTCGTCCCCCTTGCCGCCTGCCCGAAAATAGTCCCCCTCGAGCCAGTAGCGGTAACGGCGTTTTTCGACAGCAGCCGGATCGTAAACCGGCGGAATCAAATCCCTGGCCACACCTTCACCTCTTCTAACATGCTTGTGAAATTGATATTATTCTTTTCCCCTGCTAAAGTCAACACTAACCCCGGCCAGATTTTCGCCATGCCCCCCTGTTTCCCCAGCCCGGCTCTTTTATTTGTGAAAATATCTTTTTTGTAATATTACTGTAATGTTCACCCTTTATAATAAAAGCGAGTTGACCCCCTCTTTTAAATATATCTCTTTCGGGCACAGCAAACGCTGTGCCCCTTTTTTTGCAAAATATGACGCAATGTACCGCCTGAACAGATCTCCCGGCACATCTTGTCGCCCAAAATGAGCCACAGGGACGGATCTCCCGGCCCATTTTCCCCACCACCGGATGAGCCACATGAGTCAAGGGGACGGTGACTTTGACTCACTCCTGAAACGAGATCCCGCCAC